>Ga0163163_10000008_pt1 | contig 286490 bp, 241 predicted proteins | sample S65metaG_FD_119766 | JGI IMG/M metagenome (GOLD analysis project Ga0163163, IMG submission 119766) | Switchgrass rhizosphere microbial communities from Kellogg Biological Station, Michigan, USA - S6-5 metaG | ecosystem: Host-associated > Plants > Roots > Rhizosphere > Soil | place: USA...
ACAAACCGGAGCCGCTCGTCCATGATGTGACACTCCTTCCAAGGCATGCCCCCTCCTGCGAAGAGGCAAAAAGTGTCACCCATGTGTCCGGAATACGGTGTTACCTATGGCTCAGGAAGCACACGCAGCGAAAGTTGGCCTCCCCGGGCGGGCTTGTCGGGAAGCGCGGCCCCTCGCGTCGCTCGGGGCCAGCGGTTCCGAATCCAGCCCTTCGCGACGATCGCTAAAGCCCAGTGCTGGCCGAGGCGTTCCGGATCGACTTCAACACCATTCGACCGCACAGTGCGTAAGAACCGAACGCCGGAGGAATTTGTGGCGTCGCGGGCGGGCTCACCGGCTGGGCCGGTTCGCCCGCAAGATCAAGAGCGGGAATCAACGGCGGCGGAAGTCACCTAGTCATTGGATCGAACTTGGGGCTCACGTGAGTCTTATCTCAGGATTCCGCAACCTAGTGCACAGCGGCGACGCGCGATTCCGTGGATGGCGGCCACAGGATCACGACGACTTGCAAGTTACCGGTCGAGTGAATCACGGCTGGCAGAAGGATGCTGCCGCTGGCGATGTAGAGGATCGTGAGACCCAAGCCGGTAAGTCCGGTTGATGTCACACCACGCCATCCTTGGTAGGCGTGGCCGAGTCCGAACACCGCCGAGACGATGAGCGCCACCACCAGACTCGTGAGGTGGGGAGCGTAATACGCGATGAGGAACATCAGAAATCCGCGATAGACCAGTTCCTCCGCCACTCCAGACCCGGCGCAGAGGGCGGCGAAGTATCGCAGCTCGCTGCGCGTGTCGGGCAGGAGCATCTGGCCGCCACGAGCCCGCATGCGCTCGCGGAGGTCGTGCGCTCTCGGCCGTCGGCGAATCGCGGTGAACGCGAAATAAGAAACGATGAGGCCTCCAACAGCCATGTTGGCGGCCCATGCGTGCGGGATCCGCACGCCGAGGCTTGCCGCCGGGATTCCGCCGAACAGCGACAGTGCGGCAACTGCGGCAATCATCAAGACCTGCATGCCAATGGCGCGGCGGTACAGGGCCGTCTTGTCGGAAGGACGGTCCTCGGCGCGCAGGCGGCGGACCCTCCGGTCCGCGAGCCATGGCGCGACCAAGACCGCGTAAACGGCGAGCGCGTCCGCCAACAGCAGGGCCTGGGTCGTCACCTTCGCCCCTCCGTTTTCACGCCAAACCGCGCCTTGATCGTGCCGCGCTGCCGCTCCAACTCTCCATCTCTCACCAAGCGCCCCAGGATCGTGACGATCGAGGCGATCGGATTCTTGCCCGAGAACGTCGCGCCCATCGACATCGCGCCTCGCAAGACCTCCGCGGCGGAGAGGTAGCCGTTCGCGGCCTTCACGACGATCCGAATGGTATCGGTGAGCGTCCGCTCGTCCGCTTCCTGAATGTTCATTAGGGTCTTCAGGGCGGCAATGGTCTGCTGCAGCTGCGCGCGACGATGCGCGATGACCTCCGCTTTGGCATCGAGCCGGCCCAGTTCCGCCTGCGCCACCGCGAGGGCGTTCTTGTATTCATGCATGGGCATCGAGCGAAATCCGGCTGACTCCAAGATAACCGGACCTCAACCACTATTGCAACAAGAATGTTATGTAATTATGTTGCCATAACAAGTGCACAGATCGACCTTACGGCTGGAGAAGGACGAGCCGACGTCGGCGCCTCGAAGATTCAGGAGACGACCGGATGCCAGACGCCACGCGGCCCAACTCCTGACCGCCGCGCGATGAACCGCCTCGCCAATGCGTGGATTCTCAACCGTTCGAATTCGGTCCCTCAGACGAGCTCATGAGGGTCTATTCCGGAGACACGGGTAACTGATCGTTCCGGAGTCAAGCTTCTTGCTTCTTGCCAACGACGCACATCCATCCGCCGGAGGAGTGCTCATGGAGCTCGACGTCGGCGAATCCGGCCTCTGTGAGCATCGCGCGATGCTCGTCGAGCGACAGGTAGGAAGCCCTGAGCAGCCCGCGCATCACCGGCCGATACACCCAGTCCATGCGCCGACCCTTGTAGGCCTCGGCAACGACGATCAACCGACCCCCGGGCGCGAGCACCCTCAGGACCTCGCGCAGGTCCCGCGCAAGATCGGGCCAGTAGTAGTGCGTCTCGATGGCCGTCACCAGGTCGAATGACGCGTCGGCGAACGGCAGGTTGGAGACCGACGCCTGTTGCACGGTGACGCGCCCGGATTGGATCAAGTCGGCGTTGCACTCGCGGGTGACGGCGACGCTCGCCGGCGCGTAGTCGACACCGTCGACGTGTCCTTCCGGCGCCGCAGCCGCCAGCGTGCGAATCGTCTGGCCGCCACCGCAGCCGATGTCGAGCGTCCGCGACCGCGGCGCGATGGTCACGTGGGTGAGTGCCCATGCCGTGAGCCGTGCGTGGCCGATGTTCATCGCGCGCGCCAGGCGGCGGCCGAGCCAGCCCGTCGGTTTCCGGCATTGGCGCACGAGCGCGTAGCCGGCGGCGATCGCCAAAGCGATCTTGGCGAGACGCCAGGCGAGGGCGGCGGTCATTCGACGGCGGCCGCGCGCGCCATGGCGGTGAGATCGCCAACGAGCGCCGCGAGGTCGCGCCACGCCGCCAGGCCGAAACGACCGAGCACCGCCTGCTGTGCGTCGATCCAGTGCGGCATCGCCTCGGCGATGCGCCGCTCCGCGCGTCGCGTGAGCGCGACCTCTTTCGCCCGTCGATCCCTGCCGGCGCGAACGGCCACGAGGCGAGCGCGCCGCAGCGGCGCGAGCGCGCGGTAGAGCGACGTCCGCTCGAACACGAGCTCGTCGGCCAGCTCGGCGAGCGGGATCGAGCCGCCGCGGCGCTGCAGCCGGCGCAGGATCGAAAACTGCGTCGTCGTCAGCCCCGCGCGGGCGAGGCGCGCGTCGTACAGTCGCGCGAGCGATCGTGACGCGCGCCGCAGCGTGCCGGCGGCGCAGGGTGTGTCAGGCGTGACGCGTCGGCGGTTCGTCATTTATGTTGTATACACAACATATCACGACGCGCAGGGAAGATCGCCTCGCCTGTTCCGTGGTCGTTGTCTTGCTGTGGGCTGTGGGGCCGCCGTCGAGCGGTCAGCTCACGGTGCTCGTGGAGGCGCTGGCCAGCTCGGCATCCGACCGGCGCCGCGCGCCAATCTGATCGAGCTTCGCGTGTTTCGTCAGGTAGTGCGACAGCGCGCGGGGGCTGATGCCCATGAGGCTCGCGGCGTGTTTCTTCGCCGGCGATATCGCCAGCGCCTGCCGAATCGTCTCGCGTTCCATCCACTCGACGTTCTGCTGGAGGCTGAGTGAGGGGATGGCGCCTTGCGGCACGCCGTTGCCCGCCGTCGCCCTGAGGATGATGACCTCGCGAGCAATCGTTGGGCCCGTCGTCAGGACCACGGCCCGTTCGATCACATTCTCGAGCTCCCGCACGTTGCCGGGCCAGTGGTACTCCTGCAGCAGCGACACCACGTTGGCGTCCACGTTTTCAATCGGTCGGCCGTTCCGCGTCGCATGCTTGTGGAGGAAGTACGCCATCAGCATGGGAATGTCTTCGGGGCGTTCGCGAAGCGGCGCCACCATGAGCGGGATCACGTTCAGCCGGTAATACAAATCTTCCAGGAACCGCTTCTCCGCCATGAGCTGACCGAGGTCCCGGTTCGTCGCGGCAATGACACGAACGTCCACCCGTTCGACGCGTTCCGATCCGAGCGGCTCAATCTCGCGCTCCTGCAGGACGCGCAGGAGCTTGGCCTGCAACGTCGCGCCCATCGTACCGATTTCGTCGAGGAGGATCGATCCGCCGTTGGCCAGGGCGAACTTGCCCTTCTTCGTGGCGTCCGCTCCGGTGAACGCGCCCCTCACGTGGCCGAAGAGCTCCGATTCCAGCAGCGTCTCCGGAATCGCCGCGCAGTTCACCTTGATGAACGGCATGTGGCGCTGCCCGCTGCGTCTGTGCACCGCGCTCGCCACGAGCTCCTTGCCGGTGCCGGTTTCGCCCGTGATCATCACGGTGCTGCGCGTCGACGCCACGAGCTCGATCATGTGAATCAGCTCGGCGATCGCGCGGCTCCGGCCGACGATGCCGTACCGCTCGAAGTACTCGCCTGATACCCTCTCGATCTTCACAGGTGCTCCTTCTCCTTATCCTCGGCGAGTATGCGGGCGACGAAGGCGAGCAGCTCATCCAGCGACTGAAACCGGGACGCTTTGAACGAGGCGATGTGCTCGACCTTCCCCTCGACCCGACCCGCCTCGATGTCGGTGCTTTCCCGGAATTGGATGACGAACGCGGCCCGTGATTGCCAACCCTTCATTAACCAAGGACAATAGCGGGGTTATGGCGTGTCAGTCATAGCGTCCCGGTAAAGCTTCGGTTACGCGCGGTCCCCACGTGGCGGCTAAACCTCGCATTCATTTCCCCCCATTTGCCCTCGATCCGGTCAACGAGTGTCTCTGGAGCGGCTCGAGCGCCATCAAGCTCAGGCCCAAGGCCTTCGCGGTGCTCGCCCACCTGCTGTCGCAGGCCGGACAGCTTGTAACGAAAGAGCAACTGATCGGCGCGGTCTGGCAGGACACGTTCGTCGGCGATGCCGTGCTGAAAGTGGCGATCCGTCAGATCCGCGAGGCGCTTTCGGACGATCCCAAGTCGCCGCGCTTCATCGAAACGTCCCACCGTCGCGGCTACCGATTCATCGGACAGATCAGTCCGGATGCAGACGCGGTATTACCCTCTCCCCAAACCGCGGCCGTCGGTTTCGTCGGGCGGGAGCACGCGCTCGCGCAAATGCACACGTGGCTGAACAAGGCGCGCGGCGGCGACTGCCAGGTCGTGTTCGTGACGGGAGAGGCCGGCATCGGCAAGACGACGCTGGTCGAAACCTTCGTCCAGAGCGTCGCGTCGGACCGCACGGTGCGGATCTGCCACGGGCAGTGTCTGGAGCAGTACGGGATGAGTGAGGCGTACCTGCCCGTTCTGGACGCGATTCGGCAGTTGTGCCTCGACGACGCGCAGGTCGCTGACGTGCTGCGCACGCAGGCGCCGATGTGGCTGATGCAGATGCCGTCGGTCGTCACGCCGGCCGATCGCGAGCATTTCGGCCGGGAGGTGCTCGGCACGACGCGCGAGCGGATGCTCCGGGAGATGGGCCAGGCGCTCGACGCGCTCACGTCGCACTCGGCGCTCGTGCTCGTGCTGGAGGACCTGCACTGGAGCGACCTCTCGACCCTGGACTTGATCTCGTACGTCGCCCGCCGTCGGAGGGCCGCGCATTTGATGGTGGTCGGCACCTACCGGCCGGCCGAGTTGATCGCGAGCCGCCATCCGCTCAAGGCGGTGAAGCAGGAGCTCTTTGCCAGAGGGGAATGCGAGGAGCTGCCGCTCGAGTATCTGACGCGAGACGCGGTGAGACAGCACATCGCGGCGCGATTTCCCGTGAACACGTTTCCAGAGGATCTCGTCGCGGTCATCCACGAGCGGACGGAGGGCAATCCGCTGTTCATGGTGAACACGATTGAGCACCTGATCGCCGAGCGCTTCATCGAGTCGCAGGACGGCCGCTGGCGATTGACGGTGCCGATCACTCGCGTGAAAGTCGGCGTGCCCGAGTCGATTCGACAGCTGATCGAAGCTCAACTCGACCGTCTCGACGAGCGAGATCAGCGCACGCTTGAAGCCGCCAGCGTGGCCGGCCACGAGTTTCCCGTCATCGCCGTGTCCGCCGCGCTGGAGGAGGACGCGGAAGGGATCGAATCGCGCTGCGAGGAGTTGAGCCGGCGTCACCAATTCATCAAAGAGAGCGGTGCACAGGTTCTTCCGAACGGGCAGGCGAGCGGTCGGTTCGCGTTCGTGCACGCGGTCTACCGCCAGGTCCTCTACAACCGGCTGTCGACATCGCGGCGCATGTTGCTGCACCGGCGCGTCGCTCTTCGCGGGGAAGAGGCGTACGGACCGCGCGTGATTGAGATTGCCGCAGAGCTCGCGATGCACTTCGAGCAGGCCGGGGACCACGACCGCGCCGTGCGATACCTCCAGCAGGCCGCCGTCAACGCGATGCATCGGTCGGCGTATCGCGAAGCGATCGCGGTATCGCGGCGGGGTTTGGAGCTGCTCGGGACGTTGCCGGATTCGGAGGAGCGCACGCGTCAGGAGCTGCGGTTACAAATCGCGCTCGGCGTGCCATTGATTGCAACGGAAGGATATGCCGCACCGGAAGTCGGCGACGTCTACGTCAGGGCGCACGAGCTATGCAATCGGCTCGGCACGACGCCGGAGATCTCGCAGGTGTTCTGGGGGCTGTGGACGTTCCAGATCATGAAGGGCGATCTCGCGACTGCCCTGGACACGGCCACCGAGTTGCTCCAGCGCCCTGAGCGGATCTCGTATCCGGGTGTCGCGACGCGAGGCCACTGGGCGATGGAGGTCACGAGCACGCATCAGGGAAACTTCCGTCTCGCGCTGGAACACTTCGACAAGATGCTGTCGCTCTACGATCCCGAACAGGATGACGTCGGCCCCTTCATCGAGGCGCTGAATCCAGGCGTGGCCGTACGGTGCTTCGCGGGATGGTGCCACTGGTTCGTCGGCGAGCCCGATCGCGCGGTCGTCCGGCTTCAGGAAGCGGTCACGCTCGCGCGACGTCTCTCGGAACCGCACGGATTGGCGCACGCGCTCCTCTTCGCCGCGGTGCTGCATCAACTGCGGGGCGAACGACCGATGGCGCGGCACTACGCGGAGGCCGCGCTGGACCTGGCGGCCGAGCACGGGCTGCCGCTCTACAGCGCCATGGGGCAGATCGTTCGAGGCTGGGCGTTGATTGGGGGCGACAGCGATCAACGCGCGGCCGACGAAGTGCGCCAAGGGCTGGCGACGTGGCAGAGCACAGGCGCGAAGCTCATGTTGCCGCAGTTCATGACACTGTTGGCCGAGGCGATCCCGCCCGCCAGTCACAAGAATGATGAGGACCCGGGACTTGGCCTCCTCGACGACGCCCTGGCGCTGGTCCAGGCCACCGGCGAACGCATGTACGAAGCCGAGGTGTGCCGGCTCAGGGGAGAGCGCCTCTTGCGAGGCGCGCCAGACGAGGCGGGCGTGCGCGCGGCCGAGGCCTGCTTCACCCAGGCGCTCGCGATTGCGCGCCGGCAGGACGCGCTCTCGCTCGAATTGCGTGCCGCCATGAGTCTCGTTCGGTTACGCCAGGGCCGCGCCCGGGACGAACTGGCGCGCGACGTGATCCTGCCTGTCTATCAACGGTTCACGGAGGGCTTCGACACGCCCGATCTTCTCGACGCCCGCCAGCTGCTCGACCTCGACGCCCAGCGCTGATGAGCCCGAGCTCTAGCCGCGCTCAGAGGATCGCACAGCCTCGAGACGCGAGCGCACCAGGGTGGCGATCTCCTCGGCGTTGATGCTCTTCAGGCACACGTTGTCGTTGCAGGGTGATTGACGCTGGTTGAGCGGACCGATGCACGGGCTGCAGGAGTAGCCGGTGTGGATCGCGTCGGACCTGGTCGTCAGGGGCCGATAGCGCTCGGGGACCTCAGGCCCGAAGAAGACGACCACGTGGATCCGGGTCAGTGCCGCGAAGTGGGCGGGTCCCGAATCGTTCGTGACCAGCACGTGCGCAAGATCGAACAACTGCAGCAGCTCGGTCATCGTCGTCTGGCCGGTGAGATCGAGCGCACGCGGCGAGGCAAGCTGGTCGGTCATGTATCGTGCGTCAGGCTTCTCGCTGGCCACGCCCGTGATCATCACGAACACCTCTGGATCCTTCAGCAAAGTTCGCGCGAGCTCGGTGAACGATTCGAGCGGCAGGCGGCGCATGGGAAACCTGGCGCTGGCGTTTGGATTGAGCACCACGAGCTTGCACGTCGGTCCGATGTCGGCATGGATCGCACGGAGCTTCCGCCAGACGTCGGCGGCCGCGGTCGCGTCGGTCGTGATTTTCTGGACCTCGAGGCGGTCCATGACCTTCGGCCGTTTCACTCGCGGCACCTGGCCAGCCGGGGCGTCCAGAGCGTGCACGAGATCGAGGAACGTGTGCGCGGCATGGATGTGCGCGTTGTAGAGCACGTGGTGTGTCAGCAAGTCGCCGGTGTACCCCCCTTCCTGGTTGAACCGGTGAAACCCGACGCGTCGGCAGGCGCCAGACAGGTAACTCAGCAGGTTGCTGTACCTGACGAACGCTTCCATGTTGATCACGGTGTCGATGCGCAGGACGCGTGCACGCCATGGAAACAGCAGCGTGTCGCGCACGAGCGCCGGGAGGGAATGCGCGTCGATGGTGATGATGTTCTCGGCTGGGATGATGTCGAGCATCTCCACGCTTGGTCGAATCTGCGTGAAGCACAGAAAGTGCAGCGTGGCGTCCGGATAGAGCTCCCGCGCCTTCTTCAACGAAGGATAGGCCACCACCATCGTCCCCATCTCGGCGAGCTGAATGAACAGGATATTCCGCGGCCTGCCAGCCGGCGAGCGGGCCAGTCCGATGAGGCGCTGGAGGCGGTAGACGACGGTGAGGAGAAACACGAGCGGGATCCCGAGCCAGTAGTCGATGGCTCGCATCAGGTTCACATTCATACCAGTTCAATCCTGGCAGAAAGAGTAGTAGGTTCTACCGGTGCCGTCACGGACTCGATCATTCGTTTGGCCCATCCTCATTTTTCTCGTGATCGTTGCCGGCGGCTACGCTGCAGTTCGCTTCAAGCGCACTGAGCTCGTTGACCTCGCCGCGCCGCGCAGGGCGGCGGCGCGCTTCCTGGCGCACGAGACCATGTACCGGCCCGATGATGGTCACTACCAGTTCAAGTATCTCCCGGCGTTTGCACCGCTCATGGTGCCGTTCCTCTGGGTGCCCAGAGAGGTCGGAGAAGTCACGTGGTTCGCATTGATGGTGGCCATGACCTGGGCATTCGTCCGCCTGTCGCTCGGCGCTCTGCCCGGCCGGCGGCGGTCAGCGCAGCTGCTCGTCTGGCTGACACTGCTGCTGACCGGCAAGTTCCTTGTGAAGGAACTCGTGATGGGACAGTTCAACCTGCCGCTGGCGCTGCTCCTGATCAGTGCCGTGATTGCGGCGCAGCACGGCAAGCGATTCTCGGCTGGAGCGTTCGTCGCGGCGGGCGTGTTCATCAAGCCGTATGCCCTCGTCATGGTGCCGTGGTTGGCCTGGACGCTCGGCTGGCGTCCGTTTGTCACGTTCGGCCTGGTGCTGGCGGCCGGGTTGCTGCTGCCGGCCGCAGCGTACGGCTGGAACGGCAACTTGACCCTCTTACATGACTGGTATCGCACGGTCACCGACACGACAGCACCCAACCTCTTCACGCCAGAGAATATTTCGTTTGCCTCGATGTGGGCGAAGTGGATCGGGCCCGGGCCTGCGGCGCAGGGTCTAGCGGTGGCGTCGGCGGTCGGTGCCGTCGTCGCGGGGCTCTTCCTGATGTCGCGGCGGCGACACGTGGCCGAACCGAACTACCTGGAAGGCGCGTACTTCTTGATGTTGGTGCCCCTGTTGTCGCCGCAAGGCTGGGATTACGTGCTCCTGCTTGGCTTGCCCGCCTACATGTGCCTGGTGGATCGGTGGCACGACGTGTCGCCGGCCTGGCGTGCGGTCGCGCTGGTGGGCTTCTTTCTCACGAGCTTCACGATCTTCGATCTCCTGGGGCGGCCTCTCTACACGCGCCTGATGGACATCGACGCCGTGAGCGTTGGTGCCGTGCTCGTGGCTGCCTGCCTGGTCCATCTGCGGTGGCGGGCGGTCGCGTGAGTGCCGGTCGCTAACTGCCACCGCCGTCCTCACTCGACGATGGCTCCACCGCTCAGGTTGGCGACTGTGCCGGTCATCGCGCTGGCCTGGTCTGACACGAGGAACGCCGCGGCGTTGGCGAGCTCCGCGAGCGTGGTCAGTCGTCTGAGGTGCGTCATGCTCTCGAGACGCGCTGCACGCGCGAAGCCGGGCTTGAACGTCGTCACGTCCGCCAGGCGCGTGTCGTTGATGCGCTCCGGCGCCAGGTTGGCGTCGATGTCGCAGAGCGTCTTGATCTCGACGTTCGGGAGTCTCGCGAACCCGCGCTTGAGCGCGTTGCCTTCCCGCGGATGCCGATACTCGCCGTGACGACACGATCGTTCGCGCCGAGGATGCGGCCGCCGACGTGCGGCGCGGCGTTGACCCGCGCCCCGAACAGCTCGCTGCCGATTGCGATGCCCGCTGCGGCTCCCAGTCGCGTGCCGAATTCGCGCCGGGTGATGCCGTCGTCGTCGTGTCTGGTGGTCAAGGCGACCTCCACTGGTATTTGCAGGGAAACTCCGGCAGCATCCTAGCACCGCAGGAGACGCCCCTGTGGCGCTCTTCAGAACGCTGATCGAGATCGGCTACCAGGGGGCACAGGTCGGGCTAGAGTATCGGGAACTTCAGAATGGCGCTCCTGTCGCTCTTTCCGCTGCCGAACGTCGTGCTGTTTCCCGGCGTTCCGCTGGCGCTGCACATCTTCGAGCCGCGGTACCGGGCGATGGTGGCCGACGCGCTCGCGAGCGATCGCCTCATCGGCATGGTGCTGCTGAGGCCTGGATTCGAGGCTCACTACGAGGGCCGGCCACCGATCTTCCCGATCGGCTGCCGCGGCGTCATCGTCCAGTCGGCGAGGCTCGACGACGGCAGGTACAACATCGTGCTGAATGGGCTCGAGCGCGTGCGCGTGGTGGACGAGAACCACGAGCGCGCATATCGCCGGGCGATCGTCGAGGTGCTGGCGGATCCGCCGGTCGATGCCGCGGACCAACACGCCATGCGCGAGCTGCGCGGACGCCTCGAGACGCTCGCCGGCATTCCTGAAGTGACTGATCCCGCGGCGAAGCGGCTCGTCGACATGCCGGACGCGGACTTCGTCCATGCGATGGCCACCGCGCTCGATCTCGAGCCGCTCGAGAAGCAGGCGCTGCTCGAGCAGTCAACGCTTCTGCTGCGCGCGCACGCCCTGGTCGAGCTCCTCGAGATGCGTCGTCTGGCCTCGCACCTGCCCGATCCGCCGGGTCGGACTCACTAGATGGGAAGCTGAATCTCGGCCGGTAGGGATATCCAGCTAGTCGTGCGCGGTGATCGGTCCTTCGATGACTTCTGGCTTCTCTCGCAGGTACTTCGCCATGTTCGTCCGTACGAAGTCGGCTGCCAGGCGCACCGATTCGTCCGCGCCGGCCTTGTCCTTGAAGACGCCGAACGATGCGCCCTCACCCTCTCCGGTATCCAGCCAGTAGTAGCGGACGAATCCTTTGGCTTTCTTGAGCAGCGGCACAAAGCCGTCTCGGACGAGCCGATCGACCTCGGCGCTGTCCTTCTTGTCGAAGTGGTAGTGTCGGATGACAGCGAACATGGGTTCTCCTCAGCGAATCGCTCCAGGTCCAAAAAGTGATTGCGTCATGGTTCACTGACCCGCAGTGTGAACGCACTCGTAGTAGCCGATGGGAGGGCGGAAGATGTACGGCGCTCCGGTCGACTCACAGAGTTGACCATGATAGAGGTCGGTGCGCAAAAGGATTTGCGTTCCGACGAAGTTCCCAGCGCCGTCGAACGTGAGTAACGTGAAGTTTGCGGGCCGATCGGCGGGCGGTGGGTTCCCCTGCACTGGAAACCCCTGATTTGGATGGCTGCAAACGATTCGGTTGGGAATCGGCGGCTGGCGGCACGACCACCCGCGATCCGTCAACTCGGTCGGATTCAAATGTGCGGCGGCAGCCTCGGAGACAATTCCCGCCTGGCCTGATGTCTGCGCGGCGGTGAGCGCAGACTGGGCATCGGCCCCTGCTCCTTGAGTCGGTTGAGTAGGGGAGGCGCTGCACCCGCCAGTTACGAGTGCAACTGCGGTTAGGCCTACGGCCAATCGGCTGAACAACAACAGAGGTTTCATTCTTTCCTCCTGGACTGGGAGTTCCGTTTTGGAATCTGTGGGACGAACGCTAGCAGGTCTGCACTTGAGTGTCTGTTCGATCTGGCACACCCGGACACGCATGTGAAGCGGCCGGGCCGAAAAGGCGACCGAAGGTTGGGTGACCGGGACGCTAGCCGGGCAGGCGCCCCTCCGGCGTGATGACCGTGGTCAGACCGTTCTGTTTGAGCAGCGCGTTGATCGCCGGTACATCCTTGTCCGTGATCTGCTTGTACTGTGCCGCAATGGCCGCCAGCTCCGACTTGAACCCGTTGTTCACCGCGACCTGCTGATCGGTCGGGCCGAGATCGCCGCCCCCGGACCCGCCCCCGGGCGTGCCGACCATCTGACCGATCATCCAGCTGATTCTTTCGTACAGTTGCACCGGTTGACGGAACGCGTCCTCGCTTCGCCCCGTGTTGCGCAGGTCGATCATCTTCGCTTCGACTGCGCTCAAGCTCGACTCGAACGTCTTCACCGACTGCAGCAGCGTCGCCTTCGACGCGTCGTTGCCGAGCGACGCCATGAGATCCTGGGACTGCTTGCGCATCGACTCGAGCGCGTTGCCCATGCGCGCGACCTCGTCGACTTCCGCGAGCACCTCGCGCGAGAAGGCGACCTGTGCCTCGATCGATTGCTGAGTCCCCGGCGACTTCGGATCCGGCAGCACGGTGAGCGACGTTGTCTGCTCGGCCGATCCGGCCTTCACGCGCACCGTGTACGTGCCCGGCGGCACGATCGGCCCCGCGGGCGGAATGCGCGTGCCGTACGCCGCGTACTGCCGGCGCGCCGGCGCCCAGGGCTCGTAGAGCGGGGGCGTCTGCATCGTGATGGTCGAGCCGTTGTCGTAGCGCAAGTCCCACCAGACCCGATTGAGTCCTGGATGACCGGCGACGGTCAGCGTGCGAATAATCACGTTGTCACGTCCGACGATCGAGACCTCCACGCCAGGCGTCGCCGACGCGAGTGAGAAGTTGATGTCTGCACCGTACTGTCCACTTTCGCCGGTGACGTGCGCATCCGGCTCGCTCTCGCGGCCGTCAGCGGTGGAACGAAAACGATACGCGGGGCGCGCCGCGAACAGATGAAAGGCCGCTGATTGCGATGTATCCCACGTCCTCAACGGCGTCACATCGTCGAGGATGTACACGCCGCGCCCGTGCGTGCCGATCACGAGGTCGTTGAACGTCGGCTGCACCTGCATCCAGTACACCGGCGCCGGCGGCAGGTCATTTCGCAGGCGCGTCCAGCGCTGACCGTCGTCCCACGTCACGTACAGCGCGTTGTCCGTCCCGAGATAGAGCATGCCCCGACGCACCGGGTCTTCGACGATGATGTGCGCGCTCGAGTTGACGCCCTTGGGCACGCTCGAAGAGATGAGCTTCCACGACGCGCCGTAATCCGACGTCTTGTAGACCAACGCGTCGTAGACGCCCTCGTGCTGAAGGTTCTCGACGACGTAGGCCGACGCGGCGTCGAACTTGGACGGCGCGATGCTCCACACCGTGCCCCACGGCGGCAGGTTCGGGATGTTCTTCGTGACGTTGGTCCAGTGCGCACCTGCATCCTGCGTGACGTTCACCTGACCGTCCGTGCTGCCGGTCCAGATCACGCCCGCCTTCATCGGCGACTCGGCGATGGCGTACAGCGTTGCGCCGTCGAACGTCGTCAGGTTGTCGGACGTGATGCCGCCCGAATTCCCCTGGCGCGACTTGTCGTTCGTCGTCAGATCGGGGCTAATCACCTTCCAGCTCTGGCCGGCGTTCGTCGTCATGAATACGACCTGCGCGCCGACGTACACGCGATTGTGATCGTGCGGCGAGATCGCGATCGGCGTAATCCAGTCCCAGCGATACTTCATGTCGGCGGGCGCCCAGCCGTAGCTCGTGATCGGCCACGCGCTCACATCGCGCGCCATGCCGTGCTTGTAGTCCATGCGGACGACGCGCCCGTTGTCGCAGCCTGACCACACGACGTCGGAGTCAACCGGGTCGGGGACGGCGAACGCATCCTCGCAACCGCCCGTGCCGGTCCAGTTGCCCACGCCCATGCCGCCGCGGCCGCCGCCGCCGCGGTTCGGTCCGCGGAAGCTCGACTTGTCCTGAATGTTGCCCATCACGTTGTACGGCACCGCGTTGTCCGCCATGACGTGGTAGACCTGCGAGATTGGCAGCAGGAAATGTCGATAAGACGCGGCACGGTTGTCGCTGATCGCGACGCCGGCGTCGTTGGCGACGAGCACACGATTCGCGTTCGTCGGATCGATCCAGACGTCGTGGTTGTCGCCGCCTGGTGCGCTGATCGGCGGGGCGGCCGCAGCGTCTGGCGCTCCGGCGCCACGCCCTCGTCCGCCCGCAGCGCCGCCGCCTCCACCGCCTCCGCCGCCCGCCTGAAACACCGTCGTGCCGCCGTCGCGCGACATCGTGAACGCGACCGACGGGAAGTACAGCAGATTATCGTCGTCGGGCGACACGGCCATTCTCGTGTAGTAGCTGGCGCGTTCAGCGGGCAGATGCGATTGGTTGACGAGCTGCCATGTCGCGCCGCGATCGTTCGAGCGGTAGAGACCCGGCGCCGGCGCGTCCTGGACGATCGCATAGACGCGATTCGGGTTGCTCGCCGCCACCGCGACCGCGGTCTTGCCGAGCGCGTGGTCCGCGGCGGGCAGGCCGTGTCCGGCGATCTTGCTCCACGTCGCGCCGCCATCGCGGGTGACGTAGACGCCGCTGCCCACACCACCGCTGTGCAGGTCGTTGCGGTGGATGATCACCTGCCACATGCCGGCGTACAGCGTTTTCGAATCGTTCGTATCCATTGCGAGATCCGAGCAGCCGGTGCTCTCGTCCACGGCCAGCACGTGCTGCCATGTTGAGCCACCGTCGCTGGTGTGGAACACACCGCGCTCGCGCTGCGTGCGGAATGCCTGGCCGATCGCGCAGACGTAGACGCTGTTGGCGTCCCGCGGATCGATGACGATGCGCGCGATGTGCCCCGTCGCATCCAGCCCCATGTGCTGCCACGTGCGCCCTGCGTCGGTCGATTTGTAGACGCCGTCACCCAGCGTGTAATACGGACGAATGAGCCAGGGCTCGCCCGTGCCGGCCCACACCGTCTCGTGCGCGGCCGGCGCGACCGCGAGCGCGCCGACGGCGGACACATCCTTGTCGTCGAAAATCGGTCGCCAGTTGATGCCAGCGTCGGTCGTCTTCCAGATGCCGCCGTCCGCCGCGCCGATGTACACGGTCATCGGATCGCCCGGCACGCCCGTGATCGACGCGACGCGATTGCCTTCGGGGCCGAGTGCCCGGAAGTGGAGTGCGCCCAGTCCGTCCGCGCCGCCGTCGGCCGGCACTGGAGGTCCGCCGCCACGGCGTTGAGTGTGGACGCTTGCGCTGATCAATATGAGAACAATGAGACTGGCGAGGAACTGACGCATCGGCGGCTCCTTGGATTCCAGCCCGTGAGTGTGCGCCTCATCGATGAAGCGGTCAAGGCTGCGGCGTGCTACCTTCCCATCGGACGGAGCAGACCCGATGACGCGCACACCCACTCTCACGCTAACGGCCGCACTAACGCTGACGTTCGCCGCGATGTTGATGGCCGCACAGACCGGGGGAGGACGCACGGCCCCGCCGTCGAGGCCGCAGGGGCCATGTGACATCTACGCCGCCGCCGGCGATGCGTGCGTCGCCGCGCACAGCACGACGCGTGCGCTCTACGCTTCCTACAACGGCCCGCTCTATCAGGTGCTGCGCCAATCCGACGGCAAGACCCTCGATATCGGCGTCGTCCAGCCCGTCGCGTCGCCGATGCCCGACGCGGGCGGCTACGCCAATGCGGCCGCGCAGGACCCGTTCTGCGCCAACACGTTCTGCTGGATCACGACCATCTATGACCAGTCGCCCAAGCACAACGACTTGACGCAGGCGCCGCGCGGCGGATTCAGCGGTCCGGCCATGGGTGGATTCAACAACCTCCCGATCGCCGACATGGCGCCCATCACGATCATGGGCCACAAGGTGTACGGCGTTTTCATCGAGCCGGGCATGGGCCTTCGCAACGACGACCCGAAGGGCACCGCCGTCGACGATCAGGCCGAGGGGCAGTACTGGGTCATCAACGGTCTCCACTACAACTCCGGTTGCTGCTTCGACTACGGCAACGCCGAAACGGACAGCCGCGACGACGGCAACGGGACGATGGAGACGACGTACTACGGCGATGCGACCGGGTGGTACCACGGGAATCCTCCGGGCCCGTGGATCATGACGGACCAGGAAAACAATCTGGTCGGGTGCGTCAACGCTGATGGATCCAAGCTCTGCCCGAACCTGCCGAACATCACGTGGCGATTCGTGACCGCGATGGCCAAGGGCGAGCCGCATCACTGGACGTCGATGGGCGGCGACGCTCAGCGAGGCCCGCTACAGGTCATGTTCGATGGCCCGCGCGTCAACGCGTCGTACGATCCGATGCGGAAGCAGGGCGCCATTCTGCTCGGCAACGGCGGCGACAACAGCAACGGATCGCAGGGCACCTTCTACGAAGGCGCGATGACTGCCGCCGGGACGTTTCCGACTGACGCGACTGATCAATTGATCCAGGCGAACGTCGTAGCGGCGAGGTACGACGTGGCTCGACTGAGTGTGGCGCCGGGACTCCAGACGTTTTCGCCGGGGTCATCGCAGGACACCGTCGTGACGTTCACGAACATCAGCGGCGCGGCCGTGGCGGGCGTCGAGCTGAGCCTCGGCGTGCCGGCACGCTGGACGGCAGCTGTGCGCGGCACCACGAAGACGTCGATGACGATCACTGAGCCGGTTTCGCCAGGGTCGAGCGTCAACGCGATCTTCACGATCACCTCGGGCCCGGCGGCCTGGAACGGCGACCTCGTGGCCAGCGCACGCTGGACGGACTCGCTCGCCGAAGCTTCAGCGAAGGCGGCCAGGCAAGTCGAAAGCGCTGCGGTCAAAGCGCGCAATGTCAGTCCGATCAAGATCAACGAGTTTCAGATCGGCGCCGGTGCTCCCGCCAACCCAACGAACTCATTCATCGAGCTCTACAATCCCGGCGGGCCCGGCACTGCCGCGGTCGACATCTCTAACTGGACGGTCACCGCGCACGCGATTCAGCAAGCCATCTTCTCCACGGTCAAGATTCCGGCAGGAACGAAGCTCGCGGCTGGCGGCTTCTACCTGCTCGGCCTGTCCAACTCGGGGATGGCAGCCCAGGCGCGCAAAGGTGAAACGACAATCCACGTCAGGAGCACGACGGCGATGTCCGTCGGCGATGCGATCGTCATCGACACAGGTGCGAACGCCGAAACCCGCACGATCACTAGCGTCGGCACGCCCGCTGCCAACAACACCACGCTCTGGCAACCGCTGCCCGACGGTCCGGTGATTACGATCCCGCCCGGCTCGACGAGCGTGCCGGTCACGAGCGTGGCCGGATTCGTGGTGGGCGAAAAGATCGCCCTCGGCTACGGCGCGACTTATCCGGTCGTGGCGAGAACGACGGAGAAGTACGAAGTGACCACGGTCACGGCTGTTGGCAAGCCAGGTACGCAAGGCCGCCTCACCGCGGCGGCACCCGCAGGCTCGACGAGCTTGAAAGTCTCGTCGCTCGACAACATCTCCGTCGGCGACAAGATCAGATTGGATGTCGAGAGCGTGGGGCACGGCGTCGAGTGGGTCACCGTGATCGCAGTCGGGACTCCCGGCCCGGCCGGAACTGGCGTGACGATTGCGGAGAAGTTGAAGTTCGACCACGCGGCCAACATGCCTTTCAGCGATCGCGGGACGGGGATTGTTTTTTCGCCCGCGACGACGGTGGCGCACTCGAGCAACGAGCCCGTCCAGGCGCTCGGCACCGGCATCACAATCGATCGTCCTCTCACGAACGACCACGCGATCGACGCCGTGGTACGCGACGCGAAGGTCACGACGGCGGGCTATCAGGGAGCGGCCGCACCCAATGAGTGGTTTGGCGGTCCCGTATTTTCAAACGCCGGCAGCATCGTTCTCCGCGATGCCGGTGGCCTCGTCGTCGACAGCCTCAACTACGGCGGCCTCGTCGACCCATGGGCCGCCGAGGGATATCAGGGCGTTTCAGGGGCGGGGCAGAGCGGGTGCCGCGCGATTGCGCCGAGCCTGGGCCGTGGTGGCGGGCCGGGCGGCGGAGTCAATCGAAGCGCGGGCCGTTTTCCTGATGGTGCCGACACAGACAGCAACTGCACGGATTTCCTGATGCAAATTGCGACGACCCTGCCAGCGGCGTCGGCTGCCGGTGCAACAAACATCAAGGTGGCGAGCGTCGCAGACTTTGTGGCCGGTCAGACGATCACGATCGACACGAGCGCAGACGCTGAGACCGCTGTCATCGCGGCGGTCGGCACGGCCGGGGCAACGACGATGGGCGCCGGCACGAACGCGGGCGCGACGGTGATCACCGTCGCCAGCGTGACGGGCTTCAGCGCTGGCCAGAGCATCACCATCGACAGCGGCGCGAATGCGGAGACGACGACCGTCGTGTCGAGCGCCGGCGGAGGCAGAGGAGGCGCAGCGCCTGCGGCCACCATCACGATCGCCGCGCCACTCAAGTCGGCACACGCGACGGGCGCGCAGGTCTCCGGCACCGGCATCACGCTCGTCGCGCCATTGACGCGCGCGCATGCCAGCGGTACGCCTGTCGCGACCAGCGCTCCCACGCCCGGTGCCCCCAACAAGTACGAGCGGCTCACCGGACGACGTTAGAAGCCTGGCGCCTGAGCGAGCCGATTCGAGCGCGCCGCGCGGACGCGCTCGCACCTATTTGTGAAGCGGCCCGGCCGTACCGTCGGACCAGTTCGACACGACGACAAAGAAGATGGTGGTCTCGTCGTAGGAGACGGAATCGGACGCCACGGGTGAGCCGGGAAGGTTGGCGCCCCAGGCCGCGTCATCGGTACGGGGCGCAAAGAACATCACGTGAGGGTGCCAAGGGCCATTGGCTGCGTCGTTCAGGTAGCCGCGCTTCGACAGCATGTAGCACATGGCCCCAGGCTCCGGAGGCTTCAGCTTGCCCGCCGCCCGGTCAGCCGTCTCCCGCCTCTGGATCTCGGCCTTGGAGACGCCGGCCAGGATCCACTCGGTCCGGCTGAGGTACCGCGGCAGCACGGAACGTGCCGCGGTGGCGTTGTCGCACTGCGGCGACCGGATCTTCGGGTTCCAGAATTGCGGATCGACGAAGCCCACATCCCACGACCTGCCCACGAAGCAGACGAAGCCATTCGTCCCGTTGACGGCGGTCTCGTAGCCGTGTGCGCCGAGCACCAACACGTCCGCGTGGTCCGCCACCGAGGCCGGCGCCGCGCTCTTGGCTAGGCTGATCTCTTCGGTCCGGCTCGCGATCAGGTATTGCGACACGGGCGCCATGGTGGGGTAAGGGTCGTCGCCCGCCGCGACGGTTTGGCTCCATACGGTTACCGCCGTCAAAATACTCAGGGCCTTGCCCCAAGCACCGCGGCTGCTCACAGTCTTCGATCGCAGCGTCTTCATGATCGTGCTCCTGGCTCCTTGCGCGGCTTGCGTATCAGGTGGAAGACACCTCGAGGCTCGCGGGAAATCGCCGGATTAGCTTCCTGAGCGCGCCATCCCAGCCACCCTCGTGGCCGCGGCCCGAATGTTCATTGCTCAAGCGGGCGTGGACCAGCGTGAGTTCGGTCCCAGTATCGATGGGGCGCAGGCAGATCTCGAGGCGCGAGACCTTGCCACGCTCGTCGATCATCCCGCCGACGATCCAGCGCCAGCTCATGACCACGCGCACCGGCCGCTCGATCTCCAGGAACTCGCCGGTACATTCGTGCTCGAGGCCATCTGCGGTGCGGAAGCGCACGAGGAAGCTGCCGCCCACCTGCGGATCCGCCACGGCGCTGATCACCGGACAATCGTCCGGGCCCCACCACGAGCCGATGCCCTCTGCGGTCACCAGCGCCTCGAACACGATGGCCGGCCGTGCGGCAATACGGCGGACGAGGGAGACCTCGGTCATGGGGCTTTCTCCGCCGCCTTCCGCTCCTTGGCCTCCGCATACGCCGTCAGGCGATCGAGACTCCCAGACCAGAAGCGCTCGTAGCGCTGCAGCCACAGCACCGCGGGTCTCAGAGAACCCGCCGCAATCTCGACTTGCACGGTGCGACCGGTCTTGGTGCGGCGGATCAGGCCGGTCTCAGCGAGCACGTCCAGGTGCTTCATTACCGCGGGCAGCTTGATGTCGAAGGGTTCGGCGAGCGAAGTGATCGAGAGCCCTCGCGCGCGCGCCAGGCGAGTGAGGACCGCCCGCCGCGTGGGGTCGCTCAGGGCTGCGAACACCCGGTCCAGACGCTCTTCGCGATAGTTCACCATATGGTGAACTATACGCCCCGCGCGGAGAACGGTCAAGTGACGGCAAAAAGACCCCTGGTTGTTGCGCGTGCGGCCGTCGGTCGCGCCAGTGCTAGGATCGCGCAGTTCCTTTCTCGCCAAGGGAGTCTCATGCGTCTGCGCATCGCTGTGCCAATCCTCGCCGCTGCCGTCGCGGCCTCCGGAATTGCCCTGTTGCACGCGCAGCAGGTGAATGCGTCCTACTTCGCTGACCTCCACTGGCGGAACGTCGGACCGGCGCGGTCCGGGTACATCTCGGCGCCAGCCGGCGTGCCGGGAGACCCGACCACCTACTACGCGGGCATGCCGGAAGGGGGCGTGTGGAAAACCACCAACGGCGGCGTGACGTGGAGGCCGATCTTCGACAGCGTCGGCATCGCGTCGATCGGCGCCGTCGCCGTCGCGCCCTCGGACCACAACGTCGTCTACGTGGGCACCGGCAATCAGTCCGGCTGGTCATTTACGACTGGCAACGGCATCTACAAATCGACTGACGCGGGAACGACGTGGACGAACGTCGGGCTGCCTAATTCGCAATACATCGGCGGCATCGTCGTCGATCCGAAGAATGCGAACACGGTGCTGGTCGCCGTGCAAGGAGCGCGGAATGTTGGCGCGAACGCTGGCTCGCAGTACGCGCCGCTTGTTGGTGAACGCGGCGTCTATCGCTCCACAGACGGGGGTCGCAATTGGGTTCGCACCACGGACGGCACCGCCGGCGCTTCTGACCTCTGGATGGATTACAGCGACCCGCAGCTCGTTTACGCGTCGGTGGGCGCGGGGACGGGAATTGCCAAATCAATTGACGGCGGCGTGACATGGGCGTCCGTCGGCGGCAAGGGCCTGCCCGACGGCGCGCGCATCGCGGCGTTCTCGCTCGCCTCCGGTACGCATGGCAAACGACTCTACGCCCTCGCGGGTGGTGGCGCACGCGGTGCGGTCGGCGCCGGAGTGCGCGGGCTCTACCGATCGGATGACGGCGGCGACACGTGGACCCTCGGCACGACGAAGCTCGCGAGCGCAGGCGGGAAGATCTACGCCGATCCGCAGCGGCCCGACAACGTGTACCTGATGGGCACGGCGATCTACCGCTCGACCGACGCGGGCAAGAGCGTCGCGGCCTTCTGGGGCGCGCCGAGCGGCGCGGACCCACGCTTCCTCTGGATCGATCCCACCAACTCGAAGCGATTCATGACAGGCGTCGATCAGGGCGCGTCGATTTCCGTCGACGACGGCGCGACCTTCACGCCCTACTACGGAATCGTGAACGGTCAGTTCTATCGCGTCGCGACCGACTACGACACGCCGTATCACGTCTGCGGCCCGCAGCAGGACTCGGGCACCGCGTGCGTGCCGAGTCGAACCGATTTCGGAGAGATCCGGCCGGGCGACTGGTACGCCGGCGGCGGATTCGAAAACGGCTTTCTCATCGCCGACCCGCTCGACCATCGCTACATGTACACGCAGGGCTGGTATCACGTGCTCCGCCGCTTCGACCGCACCACCAGCCAGGTCGTCGTCCTCTACCAGCCGAAAGCCGATGAACGCTTCGGCGGCGCGCCGCCGCTGGCGTTTTCGCCTGACGGCCACACCTTATATATGTCCGCGCAGCACGTGCTGGCGTCCGCCGATCGCGGCGAGACGTGGCGCGTCATCAGCCCGGATCTGCTCGTCAAGCCCGGCGACGCCGCCATCGTCACCGAACCAGGCGCCGCCGCGTCGGTCGTCGGCGGCGCGGCGCCGGGCGGATCGATTCAGTCGTTCGCGGTATCGCCCGTCGATCCGAACGTCCTCTGGGCCGGCACCTCGAGTGGGATGATCTGGGTGACGAAAGACGCCGGCGAGACTTGGACGCATGTGACGATGCCCAACCCGCCGCCGGCGGGAGTGAACACGCTCGACGCGTCACATAAGACGGCAGGCGCCGCCTACGCCGCGATGCTCTCGCGCGACGGCCACCCACATCTATACAGGACCGCCGACTACGGCGCGCACTGGCAGGAGATCTCCTCGGGCCTCGACGACGGCAACACGATGCGCGTCGTTCGTGAGGATCCGGTCGACTCGAACGTACTCTATGCGGGGAGCGTGACCGGCGCGTATGTGTCGTTCGACCGCGGCGACCACTGGCAGTCGCTGCAGCTCAACCTGCCGTCCACAGTCGTGAGTGACATGACGGTCAAAGGCAACGATCTCGTCATCTCGACGTACGGCCGCGGTTTTTGGATTCTTGATGACGTCTCGCCGCTTCGACAGATCGCCGCGGCGAAGGCAGATACCGCGCCGGTGCATTTCTTTGCGCCGTCGCCCGCGTCGCGGATGCGCTGGGACAACACACAGGACACGCCGCTACCGCCCGAAATGAAGATCGGCGACAACCCGCTCGAAGGCGCGGTGTTCGACTACTACCTGGCGCAGCCGGCGGCGGGCCCGATCACACTCACGATCAGCGATCACGGCAACGCTATCCGCGAGTACTCGAGCGTCGCGCCGCCGCCCGATACCACGATGCCGAACGTGCCGGAGTACTGGCTGATGAAGCCGCAAGTGCTGCCGACAGCCGCCGGCCATCACCGCGTAGCATGGGATCTGCGCTACCCGGATCCGCCGACGCTCAATTTCAGCTACTACGGCAACATGATCGACTACCGCGAGTACACGTTGAACTGGCATGCGCTGCCGGGCCAGACGTACCTGTCGACGGTCGTGGGTCCGATGGTGCCGCCGGGAACCTACACCGCGACTCTGTCGGTTGGCGACCGGAAGTACGCGCAGCAGTTTCAAGTGGTCCCCGACCCACGCGTCAAGGCCACGGCGGCCGACATCGAAGCGCAGTTCCAGCTCCAGATGCGGATGGTGGCGGGCATCAAGACGACCTTCGATGCGTACAACTACATTGACAAGGTGCGCGCCGCCATCGCGACGTCGGCGACGGGCAAGGACATCGACGCGGTGCTCGCGCCGCTCCAGAACAACGTCATCGGGGCCGCGCACCGCGACCTCGGCCGCCGCATCAACGATCAGGTCGTCGGCGACATGGCGCCCAACGCGAGCATCGTCAACGGCGTCGACGAGCCGTGCGCCGCGATCGACAAGGCGCTCGACGTGCTCCGCCAGCAGATGCCGAAGATCGCCGAGGCGAAGCTACCGACGTGGACGGTGCCGACCAACGCATGTGGGCTGGCGAGAGGCACGGTCCGGTGACGCAGCGCGAGTTGCCTCGATTATTTGACGCCGAATGGGCGACGTCTCATTGGGCCCCACCCTGTTGTGCCTGTCAACGCCTTCACCGTCCCGATGCACGACAAGACAGAATTGAGCTGAGCGTAGCCGAAGCCTTCGAAGGCAACGGCGCCAAGCAGGCCAAAGAGTTCGCCCGGGCGCGTATACCAGCGCCTGCCCAGGTCGTTGAGCAGAACAGCCAACAGCGTTGAGGCCAGGCCGGAGAGGAACGCCACCGCAATCATCACCAGCAAGTACTTAGGCGCGAGGATGCCAAGCAGCCAGGCGCAGGTCGTGACTATGTATCCGGCGACCTCGAGTGGCGCACCCAACCCTTCGAAAAACGCGATGTAGGGCATCACGCCCAGACCGACGAGCCCATAGCGCGGGTTACCAATCATCCGGCGATGTCGCCACAGTACCTGAAGAAGGCCGCGACGCCAGCGATAGCGCTGCGACCGCAGCGATGCGAAATCCTCGGGCACCTGGGTCCAGCCGAGTGGATTGGGGTCGAAGGCGATCTGCATCGTCTTTCCGTGCCGGCGATAGTATTTCTGCAGCCTGATCGTGATGTCCATGTCCTCGGCGACCGCCTCCGGGTCGAAGCCGCCCACTGCAATCAGCGCGTCCCGGCGGAACATGCCGAAGGCGCCGGAGATCAGGACGACGGCGTTGCGCGACGCGCACGCCAGCCGGAACAAGAGGAAGCTGCGCATGTACTCGATGATCTGAAAACGAGCCAGCCAGCTGCGCGGCAGTCTGACATCGGTGATGACACCGCTCTCGATGCGGCATCCGTTGGCGATGCCGATGTTGCCACCGACGGCGATGACATCCGGGTTGTCGAGAAACTGGAGTGCTCCGCGCGTCACTGCATCGGACTCGAACACCGTGTCTGCGTCGGTAATCAACACCAGCTCGCCGGAGGCGGCGTTGATGCCGGCGTTGGAGGCGTCGGACTTGCAGCCAGCGTTTGTCTTGTCCACGACGAGCAGCTCGGGTGCCACAATCGAGCGATAGAGGCCACGAACTGGTGCGGTCTTCAACTGCTCGAAGAAAGACACGGGAGCGGGCACGAGTTCGAAGGCAGCGCGCAACGCCTCCAGCGTGCCGTCGAGTGACCCGTCGTTGACCACCACGATTTCACGAGCCGCATAGTCGAGAGCGAGCAGCGATCGCACACTTTCGACGACCGTGAGCTCCTCGTTGTACGCGGGGACGACGATCGAGACGAAGGGAGGCGAGGCGAGGCGATCGAGAAGCGCCCGAGATCGAACGCTGTGCCTGTGCTGATGGCGCCAGAAGTAGAGCGCCGCCAGCGGTGCGAACAGAACTCTGGTCGCAATCCACGACACGAAGTAAATCGTCACCAGGAGGCTGAAGGCGACGACGATGAACGGGCCGTAGCCTTGCGCGGTCACGTTCCTGCCGGACCCAGCCAGAGCATGTAACGGGCGAGCTCGCCTGCCGCATCCTGACGCTCCGCACGTGCCCGCAGCTCCGCGAGGCCTGGCGCTCCCATCGATCGGAGCGATTGAGCGGCGCTGACGGCAACCTCCCATTGATCGTCGAGATGGTTCGCGAGCTGCGCGACAATGGCTGACCCGGCAGTCCAACCTCGCAGGGCGCCGGCCGCCGCCGCTCGGACGTGGGGATCGCTGTTGTCGAACGCGGCGACCGCGCAACCGGCGGCAGTCTCGTTCAATCCAACATGGCCGAGGGCTTTCAAGGCGGCGGCGCACACCTCGGGGCGAGGATCGGTGGTCAGACGACACAAGACGGAACGTGACTGATGGGTTCCGCAGAGGGCGAGGGCCTGCGCATAGTTCACGGCATGCTTCGGATCGACAGTCATCAGATCGAGTATCAGCGGCTCACTCAAGGATCCGAACGCCGTGAGCGCGCTGATCCGCCGCCCGTGGGGGAGCGACTCATCGTGCAGCCGTACGACGATCGCCGGAAGGGCGGCAGGATCCTGCAGGTCGGTGAGGGCGTCGAGTGCCGCCGATCGGACGATCCGCTCCGGATCGTCGAGGGCCGCCACAATCGCGGCCGTGTGGTCTCTGGCCTGAAGCAGGCCGAGCACTTGCAGTGCAAGCGCCCTCCGCCATGACCGGCGACTGCGCAAGTACCTCTGGACAGTCGGGATGAAAGACATTGCCTCGAGGATTGCCCGCGTCTGAGCCACGCGGTGCGGATCGCGATTGTCGATGAGGGGCAGGATGAGGAGGCGCGCGATGAGCAGTTGGTGCCGCGACCGGCTGGCCGAAAGCGCCTGGCGTGCCCTCGGGTCGCCATGGAGTGCGCGCTGCACGGCAGGCTGGTAGTACCGGTCCAGCTGCCGCCGCCTGGCGTGAAGCAGCGCGACCGCGATCCGTTCGACGAGGATAGCGCCCATGAGTGCTGCGGCCAGGTAGGCGGTTGCCGACAGCAGGACGTAGGAAATGCGCGCGAGCTCGTTCAGGACGCCGGTCATCGAAAGGATTGCACCATGCCGAGCAGCAAGCGGTCGACACTCGTACTGTTCGAGCGCCATTGGTGCTCCCACGCGCCGTTGACCACCGTCAGAGACCGCAGGCTGATCCTCACGCCGGCGGTGAACGTCGTCGCTCCGAGCGCACCGAGCCGATCGGCAGTGAGGTCCTCGAAGCTCTCAATGCCGTACGCATACGTCGCGTTGATCGCGACGCGCCGCCAGACCCGCCACGTTGGCCTGACGAGCACCGAGTGATTGCCTGACGATTCGCCTGTGGTTTCGAAAGATGATCTGGAGTACGTGTACCGCGCGTCCAGCCGAAGGCGGCCACCGCGATCCACAGACACGATCGGCGAGATCGCCACAACATCGGTGCCGGTAAACGAAAGTACACGAACGCCCCCGCCGGCTTCGAAGAAGCCGATCTGCTGAATCACATCGCCGGACAGATCCGCATTTGGCAACGAGCGGTTTCCTGAACCTCCCAAGCCGCGAGCGAGTATCGTGGTCGCGCGTCCGGCCCGCCAGCTGAGCCCGCCGCCGCCGATGGCTTCAGACGCACCGGCCCGATAATCGAGCCTCGCAGCGGCAAGCAGGTGGAGCGTTGGCAGGACACGCAGCGACATCGTGACCGAGCCAGCTGACGCGGTCGTCCCGTCGGAACGCTGCTCGCCGAGACCGTCCATGGCAATGGAATGCCCGTACGCCCGCGTGGTCGCTTCGAAGGCCTCCGCGATGTCTGGATCGTTTGGGGCGAGGGCCTTCGCGCGGGCGAAGTAGTCAAGCGCCCGCCGGTCGTCACCCGCGCGGCGATAGGCGCGGCCGAGAGCCGCAATCAGATCGGAATTCTCTCCCGCCTCGCGCTCGACCTCGTGCAGCAGGCTGAGCGCATCGGTCCAATTTCCCTCTCGGGTCAACGCCACGCCGAGGCCGATTCGTGCCCCGATGTGCGAGGGCTGTTCGCGAATCACCGCACGAAACGTGGCCTCGGCCTCCTCGGTCCGGCCCAGGCGCAGCTCGAGGACGGCCGTCCACATCCGCGCGTCGAGATCGGCCGGATTCTGCTCGACGATGCGACGGAACAATCGAAGAGCTTCCGCCGTCCGTCCCGAACGAGCGAGATCTTCAGCTTGGCTTCGGTCCTGCGGTGCAACCGTCAACTGCAACGTGAACGCGAGGGCGAAAACCGTGGCGAAGGCACCGACCATGCAACCTCTCGCGTCTCGCCGCGAGCGACGCAACTCTTGCGTCAAGTGTTACTGGGTGAGAGCTGAGGAATTCTACATCTGTAACCGCGGAGGGGTTCGAGGCCCCTCGCGGACGAGCCAGTTGCGGCATTCGTGGTTCATTGACCCCCCGGGATCCGAGAAGTGCTAGGATTTCGCGTCGGTGCAACAGCTCACCATCACCGTCATCGTCAACGGCCAACCGCAGACACGCACGATCGAGCCGCGCCTGCTGCTCAGCGATTTTCTGCGGCAGGATCTTGGACTGACTGGTACCCACGTTGGCTGCGAGCACGGTGTCTGCGGCGCGTGCACAATTCTGTGCGATGGCGAACCGGCACGGTCGTGCATCATGCTGGCGGCGCAGGCGGACGGCCACGAAGTTCGCACGGTGGAGAGTCTCAGTGGTCCGAACGGCGAGCTGAACCCACTGCAGGAGGCGTTTCGTCAGGCGCACGGACTGCAGTGCGGGTTCTGCACGCCCGGGATCTTGATGACCCTGACCGCGTTTCTGCGCGATCAGCCGAATCCTGACGAAGCCGCCATCCGCGAAGCGATCTCGGCGAATCTCTGCCGATGTACGGGCTATCAGCACATCGTGCATGCGGTGCAGATCGCGACCGGCGCGCGACCGACTGACAGCGATCGTGATCCGCACCGTTAGGCGATACGCATGTCAGCGCCAACCATCGGCCGCCGCATCCGTCGCAACGAGGACGCGCGCCTGCTCACCGGCCGCGCACTCTTCGTCGACGATGTGCAGCTGCCGGGAATGTTGCACGTGGTGTTCGTGCGCAGCCAGTTCGCGCACGGGAGGCTGAAGAGCCTCGACGTCAGCGCCGCTCGCGCACGCGATGGCGTCGTCGCCGTGTACACGGCGGACGATCTCGGCGAGTACTGCACGCCTGGCCCGGTTCTCGTCAACCCGCCTCCCATTCCGGGGCACGTGTTTCACGGCTGCACGCAGTTGCCGCTCGCGAAGGAGAAAGTGCGCTTCGTGGGCGAGCCGATCGCGATGATCGTCGCGACGAACCGCTACATCGGCGAAGATGCGCTCGCGGACGTCGTCATCGACATCGAGCCCATCGATGCGGTCGTCGATCTCGAAGCCGCGATGAAGCCCGGCGCGCCGCTCGTCCATCCGCACTTGTCGTCGAACGCCGCTGCGAACGTCGTTCAGCGCAAAGGCGATTATGCCGCCGCGCGCGCGAACGCCCACACCGTCATCAGGCGGCGTTTCCTCTACGACCGCGGCGTGGCGGCCGCGATCGAGAATCGCGCCGTCGCGGTCGATTGGAACCCGCGTACGGAAGAAATGACGATCTGGGACACGACGCAGGCGCCGATCCCGATCCGCAACGGTCTGGCATCCAGGCTGGGTCTGCTGGAATCGCAAGTGCGCGTCATCGCACCGTTCGTCGGCGGCGGATTCGGTCCGAAGATCATGATGTTCTATCCGGAAGAGCTGCTGCTGCCGTGGGCGGCCATGCGCCTCGGCCGGCCGCTCAAGTGGACGGAGGATCGCCAGGAGAACTTCTTCGCGACGACGCAGGAGCGGGGCCAGGTGCATGAGGCGGAGATGGCGCTGTCGAAAGACGGGCGCATTCTCGGGGTCAAAGACTGGTTCCTGTGTGATACCGGCGCCTACGATCCGTACGGCCTGACCATTCCGATCAACACGCAGTGCACGCTGCTGGGTCCGTACGACATTCCGAACTACGAGACGGAGTTCACGTCGGTGTTCACGAACAAGCCGATCGTGACGCCGGTGCGCGGCGCGGGCCGGCAGCACGGGGTGTTCGTGAGCGAGCGTCTGCTGGATCTCGCGGCGAAGGAGCTCGGCATCGATCGAGTCGAGATCCGCAAACGCAATCTGCTCGGTCCCGATCGATTTCCGCACAACCACGAAATCATGTTTCAGGACTCGGCGCCGCTCGTGTACGACAGCGGCGACTACCTGCCGGCCCTCGAGCAGGCGGCCGAGCTGATTGGGTACGACGCTTTCGCGCAGGGGAACACCTCGCGCCTGAAACCCGACGGCACGCGGGTCGGCATCGGCATCGCGTGCTACGTCGAAGGCACCGGCATCGGTCCCTACGAGGGCGCGCGCGTGACGATCGAGCCGAGCGGAACGGTGCGGGTGGCGACCGGCGTCGGCACGCAGGGGCAGGGTCACTTCACGGTCCTCGCGCAGATCGTGGCCGATGCGCTCGGTGTGGCCGTGGAGGAGGTGCGCGTCGTCACGGGTGACACGCGCGAATTTCACTGGGGGACCGGGACGTTCGCCAGCCGTGGCGCGGTCGTCGCGGGCAGTGCCTGTCACGCGGCGGCGATGGCGGTGCGCGGAAAGATTCTCGATCTGGCCGCCGTCAAGCTGGGCGTGTCGATAGACGATCTGGTGATCGACGGCGGGCGCGTCGGCGTCAAAAGCGCGCCCGATCGCAGTCTTGCGCTTGGCGATCTGGCCGGGATGGCCAATCCGCTGCGCGGCGCCGTGCGTCCGGGATCGGAGCCCGGCCTCGAGAGCACGGCGTACTTCGGGCCCGATCGCGGCAGCACCGCGAGCGGTGTGCACGCGATGGTCGTCGAGGTCGACCCGGAGACCGCCGCGGTGAAGATCGTGCGGTACCTCGTGGTCCACGACTGCGGGACGATCATCAATCCACTGCTGGTCGAAGGACAGATTCATGGCGGCGTGGCGCACGGCATCGGCAACGCGTTCTTCGAGGCGCTCGTGTACGACGAGCAGGGCCAGCTGCTGAACGCGTCGTTCATGGACTATCTCTTGCCGACCGCGACGGATGTGCCGACGATTGAAACCGCCCATCGCGAAACGCCGTCGCCGTTCAATTCTCTGGGCCTCAAGGGCGTGGGCGAGGCCGGCTGCATTCCGTCCGGCGCCGTCTTTGCGCAGGCGGTCGAAGACGCGCTGGCGGGGACGGGCGTCGAGATCTGCGAGATTCCGCTGAGCCCGAATCGACTGTTCGAGATGATCAACAAGGAAAAGGCGCAGTCGTGACGCTGACCGGCACCTTCACGTTCGCCGGACCGCGCCTCGTCATCTGGACGCTGCTGCAGGATCCGGCAGTGCTCGCGAAAGTGTTGCCGGGCGCGAAGACGCTGACGCAGATCGGCGACGGCCGATATGAGGGCGTGATGAAAGCCAGCGTCGGGCCGGTCAACGCGGCCGAGTTTTCTGTGAGCGTGACGCTGGTCGATCGCCAGGAGCCATCGCATTTCGGCATGCAGATCGATGGGAAAGGCGGCGTCGGACACCTGCGCGGCTCGGCCACGGTCGATCTGGCCGACGATCCGGCCGGCACGCGCATGACGTATTCGTCCGACGTCCTGGTCGGCGGCCGCATTGCCTCGGTCGGTCAGCGGCTGATCGAGTCCGTGGCGAAGATGATGATCGGGAACGCGCTCGAGGCGCTGAATCGAGAAGTGCAGGCGCGGACCGCGCCATCGCCCGGAGCGGCGTCATGAAGCCGGCGCCGTTCGAGTATCACCAGGCGCGATCGCTGCCGGAGGCGCTCGCGCTGCTCGCCGACCATGCGGGCGACGCCAAGCCTCTTGCCGGCGGGCAGAGCCTGATTCCCGCGATGAATTTTCGCCTGGCTGCGCCGGCGGTGCTCGTCGACCTGAACGGCGTCGGCGAGCTCGCGTACATGAATGATGCCGCGGATGGCCTCCACATCGGCGCGATGACCCGTCACGTCCAGGTCGAGCGAAGCCCGGTCATCGCGTCACGCGCACCGCTGCTGGCCGAGACGATGCCGTTTGTGGCACACGCCGCGATTCGGACGCGAGGCACCATCGGCGGCAGTCTGGCGCACGCGGACCCCGCGGCCGAGTTGCCCGCGCTGATGCTCGCGATGGACGCGCGATTTCGCGTGCAGAATCGCGACCGCTCTCGCGAAATCGCGGCGACGGATTTCTTCATCGGCCTGTTTTCCACGTCGCTCGAGCCGGGAGAGCTGCTGACGGAGATCGTGATTCCGACGCCGACGGGTCACGCGCGCGGCTCGGCATTTCTCGAATTCTCGCGCCGCCGCGGCGACTTCGCGCTCGCGGGTGTCGCCGTGACGGTCGCCATCGATGCACAAGGGATGTGCGTAGACGCGCGCATCGGCCTGTTCGGCGTCGGCGATCGCCCGCTGCTCGCGAGCCGGGCGGCTGCGTCGCTCATGGGACAACACCCAAGCGCAGACGCCGTCCGCGCCGCCGCCCACACGGCCGCGACGGATGAAATCGATCCATCTAATGACATTCACGCGTCGAGCCGCTATCGTCGCCATCTGGCGGAAGTGCTGACGCGCCGCGCGCTCGAGCGCGCGTTCGATCGAGCCAGGGAGATGTCCCACGCGAGGTAGCGATGAAGATCTACGACCTGTCCCAGCCCCTGAACCAGGAAGTGTCTTTCTGGCCGTACTACCCGCCGTTCGAAGTGAAGTACATCAAGCGGAAAGCCGAGCATGGCGTCAACGCGCAGTACATCCAGACGTCCAATCACATGGGCACGCACCTGGACGCGCCGCGCCACTTCGTTACGGGCGGCATGACGATCGATGAGATTCCTGTCGACTGGTTGTGCGGACCTGGCGTCATCGTCGATCTGTCGAAGGAGATGGACGAGCTCGGCATCTACACGCCGAAGATGATCGAGGACCGCGTCGAAGTGAAGAAAGGCGACCTGCTGTTCCTGCACACGGGTTGGGAAAAGCACGCACAATTTGGCAGCCAGCCGGACGAGGAGAAGTACATCCATCGCCATCCGGGCGCGCATCCCGACATGGTGCCGTGGCTGCTCAAGAAGCAGATTCACATCTGGGGCGTCGACTGCATCTCGACGGACCATCCGATGAACCTGCCGATCGGCCGCTTCCTCGGCAAAGGCATGCACGGCCACTGCGATCGGGTGCGCAAGCAGGCGGAAGAGAAGTTCGGTGGGCCGGCCGCGGTCGCGAAGCTCTTTCCGGATTCCGCGTATCAGCTGACGCACAACGCGCTGTTCCCGAAGAACTGCATGCACATCGAGAATCTCGGCGGCGACATCAACGCGCGCGCTCTGCAGAACAAACGGGTCATTCTTGGTTGCTTCCCGTGGAAGTTCAAGGGCGGCGAAGCGGCGTTCTGTCGCGCCGTGGCGTTCACCGGCGACTGGAAGGCGTGAGCGATCTCGCCGGCCGATCGGCGTCCGACCTTCGGCGGCTGATCGCCAAGAAAGACATCTCCGCGCGCGATGTCGTCTCGTCGTGTCTCGCGCGTTGCGATCGCCTCAACCCCACGCTCAACGCCATCGTCACGTTCAATCCGCGGGCGCTCGACGACGCCGCGGCGATCGATCGACGGATCGCGCGCGGTGATGAGGTCGGGCCGCTGGCGGGAGTGCCGGTCGGCATCAAGGACGTCACGCCTGTGGCTGGTCTGCGGACCACGTTCGGGTCGACGATCTACGCGGACCACGTGCCGGCGGAGGACGCGCTCGTGGTGGCTCGTCTGCGCGCGGCTGGCGCGGTGATTCTTGGCAAGACCAACTGTCCGGAGTTCGCGGCCGGCGGAAATACATTTAATGACGTCTTTGGTCGCACCAGGAATCCGTGGGATCCGTCGAAGAGCGCTGGCGGATCGACCGGCGGCGGCGCGGCCGCGCTGGCGAGCGGGATGATCGCGCTCGCGGAGGGGACCGATCTCGGCGGATCGCTGCGAATTCCCGCGTCGTTCTGCGGCGTGGTCGGTCTTCGTCCGTCGCCGGGTCTCGTGCCGACGCATCCGATCGACTGGGTTTGGGACACGCACCAGGTGACCGGTCCGATGGCGCGAACGGCCGAGGATGTCGCGCTGATGCTGCAGGCCGTCGCGGGTCCAAGCGATCTGTCGCCAATCGTGCAGCCGGCTGCCGGGCGCGATTTCGTGGGCGCGTCCCGCGCGGGCGCCGGTCGCGGACTTCGATTGGCGTACTGTCCAGACATCGCCGGCATAGGCGTCGATCCGATGATCGAGCGCGTGTGTCGAACCGCGGCGATGTCGCTCCGGGACGCGGGCGCGCACGTCGCCGAGATCGCTCTCGATCTCTCGGCGGGCCGCCGCGCGTTTCTCGCGCTTCGCGGTCTGTGGTTTGTCGCGCAGATGTTTCCCCGCCTCGACCAGCAGCATCGATTCGGTCCGAACGTCGCGGGCAACGTGCGGTCTGGCCTGGGCACGACGACGACGGAGCTGGCGGACGCGGAGGCGTATCGCGGCCGGCTGTGGCACCAGTTCCGCGAGTTGTTCACGCGCTTCGATCACCTGCTCACGCCGTGCATGGCGGTGCCGCCGTTTCCGGTGGAGCAGAACTATCCGGATTCGATCGCGGGCCGGCCGATGGAAACCTATGTCGACTGGCTCGCGCCGACGTTTGTGCTGAGCCTGACGGGTCTGCCCATCGCGTCCGTACCGTGCGGGCTCGATCACGGCGACACCGGCATGCCAGTTGGGCTGCAAATTGTGGGTCGGCCGCAGGGCGAAGAAGCCGTGCTGGCGCTCGCCGCCGAAGTGCAGAATCGCCATCCGTTGGCGCTGCCATCTAACTCTTGATTCTCACGTGACGCTGCCCGAACTCTTCTCGCCCACGTTCCGCTCGCGCGCTGACGCGTCCGCGCTCGAAGTCGGCAACGCGACCTACACGTTTGGCGATCTCGATCGCCGCAGCAACCACGTCGCGCAGTTCCTGCTCGCGAACGGCTTCCGCGCCGGCGATCGCCTCGGCGTCTACCTTGCCAACCGCGTCGAGTTCATCGATCTCTTTCTCGCCTGCGTCAAGGCCGGCATCATCTTCCTGCCGATCAACATCCTGTATCGCGAACGCGAGGTCTCGCACATCGCGTCTGATGCGGAACCGAGAGCGATCGTCGGGGCGGGGCCGGTCCCCGGCGTGGCGTCGTTTCTTGACGTCGCCGACATCGCGCGAGCCGCCTCGGCGCCGCTTGGCCGCCGTAGCGGGACCCGCGAAGGCGGCTCGCCCGTGCCCCCAGTGCTCATCGAGCCTTCGACGCCGCTGGCGCTCGTGTACACGAGCGGCACGACAGGCACCGCCAAGGGCGCCATCCTCACGCACGCCAACTTCAGCGCCAACACCGTGAACTTGCTCGAGGCCTGGCGCTTCAGGAGCGACGATCGCTTGCTCCTGCCGCTGCCGCTCTTTCACGTGCACGGGCTGGGCAACGGCGTCTGCTGCTGGCTCGCATCCGGCTGTTGCATGCGTCTGCTCGAGCGCTTCGAGGCCGACAAGGCCGTCGACGAATTCCTGTCCTTCACGCCGACGGTGTTCTTTGCCGTTCCGACGATCTACATCCGCCTGTTGAGCCTGCCCGCCGGGACCGCACGTGAGATTGGCAAGCCGATGCGTCTCTTCGTCTCCGGATCAGCGCCGCTGCCCGCGCACGTCCACGACGCGTTTCGTGCCGCCTACGGTCATTCGATCCTCGAGCGTTACGGAATGACCGAGACGATGATGAATGTCAGCAATCCGTATGACGAGGAGCGACGTCCCGGAACCGTCGGATTCCCGCTGCCCGGCGTCAGCGTTCGCATCGTGAGAGCCGGCAGCGACACGCCGCACGTGGAGGAGGTGCCGGTCGACGAAACCGGCGACGTGTGGGTCAAAGGCGCGAATGTCTTTCCCGGCTACTGGCGCCGCGACGACGCGACGCGCGCGGCGTTTGTGGATGGCTGGTTCAGGACCGGCGACATCGGCCTGCGATCCGCGGACGGCTACATTTCACTACGCGGACGCGCCACCGATCTCATCATCTCGGGTGGCTTCAATATCTATCCGCGCGAAATCGAGGAGGTCATTCTCGATACTGCCGGTGTGCGCGAGGCCGTCGTCATCGGGGTGTCTGACCCGGTGCGTGGAGAAGTCCCGATCGCCTACGTGGCGGCCGATGACGGCTACGACGAAGCGGCGCTCCGGGAGAATCTGAAGAAGACCCTCGCGTCGTTCAAGATGCCGCGCGCGTTCGTGAGAATCGACAAGCTCCCACGAACGGCGCTAGGCAAAGTGCAGAAGCACCTGTTGCCGGCGTGGAAGGATTCGGCCTGACGCGCCAGCTGCCGCGCGCTCCAGCTGACCTCATACATCGAGGTTCGGATCGACGTGAGTCCATGATGCGCGGTTCTTCACGAGCACCGCAGCGACGACGTCGGGGTCTGCAGCGGCGATGCGGAGGAGAGCCCGCGCCGGCCCTTGCGGCCACCTGCGTCCGCGCTCCCAGTTGCGGAGCGTTTCCTTGCTGATGCCGATCATGTCGGCGAACTGGCCGCGCGTCTGGTGAAACTTCCTGCGGATTTCCCGGACGTCGATGGGCATGAACTCCTGGCGATCTCTCGCTCGCGGGCGGAGCCGCGATCGGCCCGGGCCGAGCTTGCCTGTCAGCACGAGGGGATCGCGCATTGGGTTGGCGCGGTGTGTCGGGCGCCTGAGCGGCTGACGGAAGACGTCGCCTTTGAAGTCGCGGGAGTGGTTCATGAAGGTTGGCGCACGCAAGGCTCGTGCCGCGATGCGGGTTGGCGTGCTGGGCGCGTCGCGGGCGATCGTCGTACGCCTCGCGTTGCGCTGGGCCAGCGAACCGCAGGTGGGTCCACTGGCCCAGGGAGGTCAGGTCCGTTCGCGTTCCACCGCTCGGGAGAAGGAGTGGCTCGTTGGCCCAGGGTATGGTCCGCTGGCCCAGCGCTGCCGGAACGAGAACATTGGCCAGGGAGTCGAATCGGTATGAGCTCTTAGCGGCAGAGCCAGACGGTGTGATAGTTCGCGTAACCCACGCGCGGCAGCACTTGCTGCGCGGTGAGCGCGAGGCCCCACAGGATGGTCACGAGCGCGACGATGTGCGCGACGGCGAGGCGGCTATCCCAGGTAAGCCGCGCGCCCCAGACGCCCGCGACCACCTCCATCCAGACCGCTGAGCCGTACAGCAGCAACCACCAGCCGCACGATTGTGGATACGGCCAGAAGGGTAGTGCGATTCCCAACATCACGCCGAGGCCGACCCAGGCCCAAACGCCCACCGGACGCCGCGGAACGTGAATCTCGCGCACGACGGTGTGCGGTCGCGTGCCGACCCGCGCGGGCCGATCCGAAGGCGCTAGCTTTCTGAGCGGCTGCAGCTTCCGGATGAGCACATCGATCTCGCCGTGCTCAAGATTGTCAGCGGACACCGTGATTACCCTACGCAAACGACCTGCCAAGGTGAGCAAAACCGTGAGCCGCCCCACTGCGGACGGAGTCGCGCAACGACTGGCCTAGTACACCGGCACGGAGAACGAAAACGTCGCGCCGCGGTCCGTGTTCTGCGACGCCCAGATGCGGCCGCCATGCGCCTGGATGATCGAGCGGCTGATGGAGAGTCCAACGCCGGTGCCCGCCGCTTTCGTCGTGTACGAGAGCGTGAACATGCGCTGCATGTCCACGGCATCGAGGCCGACGCCGCCGTCCTTCACCGCCACGACCACGGCGCCCTGATCCAATCGCGAGGTCGAAATCGTGATCCGCCGCTCGGCGTTCTCGATCCGCTCCATCGCGTCGATGGCATTGGCGAGGAGATTGAGCAGCACCTGCAGCAGCTCGATCCGATCCCCGCGCACCGCAGGCAGATCGTCGGCGAGTGCTGTGGTCACCGTCACATGATGTTCCCCCAGTCGGCTCGCCGACAGGATCACGACCTCATTCACCACGGCGTTGATGTCGAGCGCTGACGTTTGCACCGTCTGGTGCCGGAACAGCTCCCGGTTGCGCTGAATGACCGCCTCGGCGCGATGGCCGGCGTCCACGAGATCGTCCAGGCCGTCCTTCATGGCCTCGTGATCGAGCGGCGTCTTTTCGAGGTGATACAACGTGGCGCGCGCGTTCATGATGATCGCCGTGAGCGGCTGCCGCAACTCATGGGACAGCGCCGCCGCGAACTCGCCGAGCGCGGTCAGCCGCGACACGCGGCTGATTTCCGCGTGCGCCTCGCCGAGCGCCTGCTCGGCCTGCCTCCGGTCGGTGATGTCGAAGCAGCAGCCGATGTAGCCGAGGAACTGCTCCGTCGAGTCATAGCGAGGCGTGCCGATGTCGAGCACCCACCGGTATTCGCCGTCGAAGCGTCGCAGACGATACTCCAGCCGGAACGGCACCCGCGCGTCGAACGCCGCCACATACGACGCGAGGCACGCCTCCAGATCGTCCGGATGCACGCCCTCTGCCCAGCCGTTGCCGAGCTCCTGGGCGAGCGTCCGCCCGGTGAACGTCAGCCACCAGGGATTGAAGAAGTCGCAGCCCTTGTCGAGGCCGGACCGCCAGATCATCACCGGGGCCTCGGACACGATCCCGCGCTGGGCCTCGTGCTCCCGAGCCACAGCTTCCGCGCGCCGGCGCCGACGCCGCTCGAGGATCCACGCGGCAACCACGCCCGCCAGCACCAGCGCGATGCCGATCCCTTCGACCAGGCCGATCCTCACGAGGGGTCCCCTGCGACACATCCGCCGTCCTTAGCGGTGAGCGCATGTTCGATGGCGTCCAGAAGGGCTTGCGGCTCGACAGGCTTGTGCAGGATGACGCGGCTTGTCGCCGGGCTCGGCTCGTCATGCGCCGTGATGAACACGGTCGGAATCGCGCGTCCCTCGCGCCTCAGCCGTTCATCCAGCTCGAGGCCGCTCATGCCAGGAAGATTGATGTCCATGATCACGCCATCGGCTGGACAAATCTGCGCCAGCCACGCTTCCGCGGACTCGAAGGCCCGTACGCCATAGCCGCGCGAACACAGCAATCGCGTAAGCGCACGCCGGACGTGATCGTCGTCTTCGACGACGACGAGGGTGGGGCGCCGGTCGGTCTCGCCTGGGCTGGGCCGTACGCCCGTCATGAGTTGGATTGAGGCGACAGGATACGCTCAGAATTGCCAGACGCCAAGCCATAGACCTCGCCCATTCCGCCTTCGCCCAGCTTGGCGTGGATCCCGTAGGGCCCGAGCCGCTCGCCGGCATCGTGAAGTTGACGCGTGGAGTACGCTCGCTGAGAGTCAGATGAGCCGTTCACCGAAGGGCGCCAGGACCAACGCCGACATTGACCATCTCGCAGACGCGATGGCGGACGTTGTCCCTCTTCCGCCGGACTCCCGCGGGCGCGTTCGCGCACGTCCGGAGGTCGCCACGCGCCACAGGCCGACGGCGCCTGCCCCGTCGTCTGCACCGCATGACGACGCAGCAGGAGCCGAGGAAGGTTATGTCGCGCCGGGTGTCGATCGGCGTGAGCTCAGAAGGATCAAGCGCGGAGACTACGCCCCGGAACGCCGGCTCGACCTGCATACCCAGACCGCTGCGGAAGCCGTCGCGAACGTGAAGCAGTTTATCGACAGCCGACGCCATCGCGACCGATGCGTCTGCATCGTCCACGGCCGGGGGCTGCATTCCAAGGGGAATGTGTCGATCCTCAAGGCGCGTGTGCGGGAGTATCTCCGGCGCCATGCGGCCGTGCTCGCTTATTCGGATGCCCCTCGGACCGACGGCGGCAGTGGCGCGGTCTACGTGCTGCTGCGGAAGTAAACCCAGCGTTCCTGCCGACGTGATAAGACTGGAGTGCGCGCCCGGCTGCCTGCCGCAGGAGCTGCAATGCCCCGTCTCCTCACGCCCTTGACGCTCGCGCTCGCGGTCGCCGGATGGACCGTCGCCGCGCAGCAGCCACAGGCACCGGCGTACCGCGGGACGAACGAGACGGTGCGGGTCTACGCCACCGTCACGGATCGCGACGGCCGGCTCGTGACCAACCTGACCAAAGAACAGTTCGAAGTCCGTGACGACGGCAAACCGCAGTCGATCGACGTCTTCGACAACTCGCCACAGCCGATCCAGCTCATCGTGCTGCTCGACGTGTCGGGCAGCATGTTGGGCAACCTGCCGCTGCTTCGGCAATCGTCGCGTGCGCTCTTCGCCGAGCTGGGCCGGGACGACGTCGCGCGCGTCGGCTCGTTCGGCCGCGACATCGTCATCAGCCCGGAGTTCACGCGCGACATCGGGACGCTGCTGAACGCGCTTCCAGACGAGATTCCGCCGGATGCGCCGACGCCGCTCTGGCGCGCGATCGATCAGGCGATGAGCGGCTTCGACAAGAAGAGCGATCGCCGCCGCGTCGTGATGGTGTTGAGCGACGGCAAAGACGACGATCGCCGCTTCAGCATGCACATCGTGACGCAGGTCGACGTGATCGATCGCGCTCGAAAGGAAGAAGTCATGGTGTACGGCATCGGCCTGCGGAGCCGGCTGCCGCCGATGACCGGCATGGGCACCGCGTCGATGATGGCGGTCATGAACGGCAGCATGCCGGATCCGGGACTCGCGCGCACGGCCGGTGAGACCGGCGGCGGCTACGCCGACGTGCTCCCTCGCGACGATCTCGGCGCCACGTTCGCGGGCATCGTGCGCGAGATGCACAGTCAGTACTTGCTGGGCTACGAGCCGCCCAAACGCGACGGCAAGACGCACAAGATCGAAGTTCGCGTCAGCAGCCATGGCCTCGAGCCACGCGCGCGCAAGAGCTACGTCGCGCCGGGGAGCCCCGGAAAGTGAAGCGCGATTCAATGGAAGGCGAAGGGACGAACAGAGCGCGACTATGCCCTCCGATTGGTTTGAGACGCTGACGGGCTTCAGGGAGCGTTCCTACGAAGAGACGCGCCAGAACTTCGAGGTCGTTGGCAGCACGCTCCGTTCAAAGATCAACAACCGGTCGTACTCGATCGGCAACCTCGAGACGCCGTCGCTCGCCGAACTCCGCGCTCGGGCCGATCGCGTGGCCGCTGGGATAGCCGGAAAGCTGCAGGTCTCGATCGTCGTCGGTGACGTCGGCGAACTCCATCGTGACCCGGCGAACCAGCACGCGCTGTTCCAGGTGGCGTCACAGTTCAATCTCCTGGAGATGACCGGGCCAGGCATCAGCCCTGAAGACGGCGTCACTCGCTACATTCACGATCGCACCCAGGGTCCAGTCTGCGCGATCTCCGCGGGCGTCGCCACCATCTACCGAAACTACTTTGCGCCCGCCGGCGACGGAGTGGGGCAGACGCGAGACCGGCAGATCGATTGCCTCCGGGACCTCGGAGCGGCGCTGGGCAACGACGGACGTGCGCTGTGGACCATGACGAATGGATATGCGCTGTGCACGGAGGTGGGGCTGGATGCCATCGAGCAACGGCTGCGCGCGCTCGACCTCGTCGAGTTGGACAAGCTTCGAGGCCTGCTGCGGGTCGGGTTGCACTGGAACGTTGAGGTCACGGCCAGCGGAACTGCCGGACTCCATGTGTCCCAGGCATTCTGCTCGGCCCTGCCAGTGAGCTATACGGCAATTCCCACCGAGCGCTGGACATCCTTTGCGACGCTCATCCTTGAAGGCGCGTACGAAGGGACCCTGTGGGCCGCGGTCCTCAACGCGCAACGCACGCCCTCGAATGTCGTCTATCTCACCCGACTCGGTGGCGGTGCCTTTGGCAACGAGACCTCGTGGATTCACAGTGCCATGCGGCGGGCGCTGATCGGCATAAAAGACTTCGGACTCGACGTCCGTGTCGTGAGCTATGGGAAGCCGGACGGGGAAATGGAGCGACTGGTTCAGGAGTTCGCGTGAGCGGCCAGGACCCGTACGACCTTCAACGGTTTGTAGACGCGCAGGAGCACGTGTACGAACGCGCTCTCTCCGAGATCAAGAGCGGCCGCAAGCGATCGCATTGGATGTGGTTCATCTTCCCGCAATTCGATGGGCTGGGGGCCAGCTCAATGTCCAAGCGGTACGCGATCAGGAGCGTTGCGGAGGCCAAGGCCTACCTTGCCCACCCGCTTCTTGGGCCGCGATTGTTGGAGAGCGCCGAAGCAGCCCTCGCCGTCCAGACATCGTCCGCTCTGGAGCTGTTTGGCTCGCCAGATGACATGAAGCTGAGGTCGTGCGCGACCCTGTTTGCCAGCGTGTCATCTGAGGATTCTGTATTCAGTCAGCTCATCAATAAGTACTTTGACGGCAAGCCCGACGATAGGACGCTCCAGCTGACAGGCGACGTTCACTCTTAGTCGTGGTGCCCCCTACTTCTCCGGCCCGCGCCCCTTTAATTCCTCGAACCAGTTGAGCACGATGCGAATGCCCGGAATCACCTCGGGCTCGGCGAGGCGTCCGACGAGAAAGCGTCCGTCTGGCGCAATGCCGAACGCAATCGAGGATGACGGCAGACGGAACAGCGGCGTCTCACTGCCAATCACGGCACGATCGCCCTCCTGACGGAAGGACACTGAGACGAGACCATCGTCATTCTGAAAGATGATCTCGTTGCCGCTCGACGACCAGAACGGGTTAGTCCCCCCGCCGTTGGACACCCGAGTGGCGACCATGTGCGGGCGAAGCGGCTGCACATAGATTTCACGACGCCCCGATGCAAGTGCGACGAACAGCATCCAGCGATCGTCCCGGGAGAGCGCGATCCTTTCATTGGTTGGCGTCGTGGGAAGCAAGACTTCTCCATTGTGGTCAGGGCCCGCGTCCAGGTCGATGAGGCTCACGGGGTTGGCGCCATCCGGGCGCCATTCCTTGTCCACGAGCCGGCGGCCAGCGTGCGTCCAGGTCAGCGGCTGCTCGTCGAACTCCTTCGTCAGCAGGGGCTGCAGGTCGCTGCCGTCGGCACGCACCGTGTACGTGTCGTAATCGCCCTTGCGCTCGGAGACGAACGCGATCTGGTCGCCTCGCGGAGCCCAGACGGCGCCGAAGTTGCTGCCCTTGATATCCAGCCGATCCTCGGTCTTGCGCCCGACGTCGTCTATCCAGATCTCGTAGGCGCCGCCTTCCACCAGCCCGACCGCGATTCGGCGGCCATCAGGAGACAACGCGGCGTCGTTCAACCGGCGCGCCGGCAAGCCCAGCGATTCGGTCCTGCCCGCGCGATCGATCCAGACGAACTCCCGTTTCGGGAAGGACGTACCCGGCTGGTACGCGAGGGTGCCGTTGTCGGCCACCCACACCGAATGGGTGGCACCTCCGCCGTCAGGCGACACTCCCAGCGCGTCGTTGAGGACGGTTGACGGATCGCCAGTCGTTTTTCCGGACGCGGCATCGAACGGAACGACGTGCCAGGCGCCCGCGTGGAAATACAAGATGTGTCCCGACCGAAGGTAGAAGGCGTCCGAACCGGGAAACAGGGCGCGATGCTCGAGGGTCTTCAGATCGAGCAGACCGATGCGCGCGTCGTTGACGCCCGAGCCAGACATCCAAATCGTAAAAAGGATCTGCTGCCCGCCAGGGAGCGCGCGCGGTCGCCAGTGACCGCGTTCGCCGAGCTTCCGATCCGGCTCGGTCAGTTGGCGAATCTGACCGTCGTCCACTTGAATCGCGGAGATTCCGGTGGCCCAGGCTCGTGAAAAGAGGATCCTGTTGTCCGGCCCCCAGACCGCGCCCGGGATCGCGCCATTGACCTCGGCGATCGTCGTCGGGTCACCGCCTGAGAGTGAGACCTTTTTGACCTTGCCGTTCGCGAAGAACGCGACCCAACGTCCGTCGGGCGAGATCATCGGCGTCGTCGCGCCTTCGGTGCCGGGCATCGACGTGGCCTGGAAGGCGGAAAGTTCCCGCCTGTAGAGGCGGTCCGTCGCGAAGATCAGGACGCGTCCGTCCGGCGTGAGCAGCGGCCCCTGCGGATCCGGGCCCGGGGGGCTGTCGACGATGAAACGCGTGGTCACGCCAGCAGGTGCGACGGAATTCCGCGTCAGTCCCCATCCGATCGCCACGCCAATGGCGGCGGCGACGACGATGGCTGCGACCAGCGCGAGCGACGGGCGGGTGCGCGTCTGAGCCGCGCCTGGGACCGGCGTAACGTCGCTCCCGCCCGCGGCGATCGCGTCGAGCTCGAGTTTCACGTCGCCGATGTCACGCTGGCGCTGCCGCGGATCCTTCTGCAGGCATCGCGCGACGAGATCGCGCAGGCGGGAGGGCGTGCCCGAAGGCAGGGCGTCGATCGCCAGCGTGTCCTTGAGGACCGACGCGAGGGTTTCTGAGATGTCGTCGCCCTTGAACGCGCGCTGGCCCGTGAGCATCTCGTAGAGCACGGCGCCAAACGCCCAGATGTCCGCGCGCCGATCGACGGCGCGGCCCTTCGCCTGCTCGGGCGCCATGTAGGCGGCGGTGCCGATGATCATGCCCATCTGCGTGCCTGGCCCGCCCTGCGCGAAGGCGGCTGCCGTGAGCGTCGGCGAGTTCATCGCGTCCGCCGTCGCGCTGGCCTCTCCCGAGGCCAGCGCTTTGGCGAGACCAAAGTCGAGCACCTTCACGGTGCCGTCGGGGCGGACTTTGATGTTCGCGGGCTTCAGATCACGATGAATGACGCCTTGCTCATGCGCGGCCTCGAGCGCCTCGGCGATCTGCCTCGCGATCGGCAGCGCCTCGGCGAGTGTCAACGGGCCGCGGGCGATGATCGTCGACAGGTCGTCGCCCTCGACCAGCTCCATGACCAGTGCCGAGCCTGGCCCGGAGCCCGAGCTCTCGAGCCCGTAAATCGCGGCGATATTGGGATGATTGAGCGTCGCGAGCGTCTTCGCCTCGCGCGTGAACCGCGCGACGCGGTCGGTATCCAGAGCGAACGACGCGGGCAGGACCTTGATCGCGACGTCGCGATCGAGCTGGGTGTCCTTGGCTCGATACACCTCACCCATTCCGCCTTCGCCCAGCTTGGCCACGACCCGATACGGGCCGAAACGCGTGTCGGGGGGGAGCGACATTGCGCGTGACTATACACGCTCCGTGGACGGGCTCGAATCACAGCAAAACCTCAGAATTTCGTCAAGACCCGGCGTGAACGAGGGCGTAAAGTTGACGCTGGAGTTCCCGTGTTCAGTCATAAAGCTCGCGGCGTGTGCATCGCGTTGGCAGCGGCCGTCGCAGCCATGGCGGCCGCGCAAGGCCAACGGCCGCAACCGGGGGCAATCCGCGTACCGGCCAACGCCGAGTGGACTGACACAGGCATCGATCTGCTGCCAGGTGACAGCTGCACGATAGGCACAGCGACAGGACAGTGGTCGAACGCTGCTGCCCCCGCGCCTTTTTCGAGCTACCGCGGGTTTGCGAACGACCGCACTCCAGGCCTCAAAGTCGCGAATCGCCTGGGCGCACTGATCGGACAGGTGGGCACTGATCGACCGGTCTACGCCGGCGCCGACGTCACGATCAAACCCACCTCTCATGGTCATCTCTTGCTGGGCATGAACGATGTGCCAGGCACGTACGCGGACAATCGCGGTTACCTCGACGTCACCTTGCGCTGTGACAAGCGACTAGTGCCCAACCCAGACAGCACGAATCCCGCGACTCCGCCGGCAAAGCCTACCAGGCCCACGCCCACGCCCGACGGACGAGAGACGTTCGAGCCCCCGAACATCCAGACACCTATGCCCTCGGGCCGGGGGGCACGCAAGCCGGTGCCCATCCCGGATTTCACGGGCTCGAGTCCCGGCAAAGCGCAATCGTGGTTCGCGCGCTACAAACTGAAGCCGGCGATAGTTGAGCGCCCGTCCGATCAACTTGCGCGAGGACAGATCTTTGATCAGGAACCGGCGCCCGGCACTGACGTGTATGTCACGAAGGAAGCTCGCTTGTTCGTGAGCACGGGTCCGCCGCCGCCGGCAAAGCCCACGCCCGCGCCGGCACGAAAGCCGGTGCCCATCCCGGATTTCAGAGGCTCGAGTCCCCTCAAGGCGCAATCGTGGTTCGCCCCCTACAGACTGAAGCCGGCGATAGTTGAGCGGCCGTCCGATCAATTTGCGCGAGGACTGGTCTTTGATCAGCAGCCGGCGCCCGGCACTGACGTGTATGTCACGAAGGAAGCTCGCTTGTTCGTGAGCACGGGTCCGCCCGCGCCGGCACGCAAGCCGGTGCCCATCCCGGATTTCAGAGGCTCGAGTCCCGGCAAAGCGCAATCGTGGTTCGCGCAGTACGGACTGAAGCCGGCGATAGATGAGCGCCCGTCTGATCAATTTGCGCGAGGACAGGTCTTTGATCAGCAGCCGGCGCCCGGCACTGACGTGTATGTTGTGAAGGACGCTCGCCTGTTCGTGAGCGCGGGTCCGCCCCCGCCGGCAAAGCCAACGCCCGCGCCCGCGCCGACCGCGAAGCCGACGCCCGAGCCCCCGACTATCTCGACGCCAAAGCCCTCAGCTCCGCCGACACTACCGCCGGTGCCCATCCCGGATTTCACAGGCTGGAGTCGTGTCAGCGCAGAGCAGTGGCTCGCCTCGTACGGACTGAAAGCGGCGATCGATGACGCCGCGTCCGATCGATTTGCACGAGGACTGATCTTCGATCAGCGGCCGACGCCCGGCACGGATGCGCGTGCCGTCGCCGGCGTTCGGCTGTCGATCAGCACGGGCCCCGCGGTCCCGCCACCGACACCAGTGCCCCCACCCGCAAGGACACCGGTGGTCACGCCCGCGCCGCCAGCGACGCCGCCACCGACACCGGACGCGCCCCCGGTAGCAAAGCTACCGCCGGTGCCCATCCCGGATTTCACAGGCTGGAGTCGTGTCAGCGCAGAACAGTGGCTCGCCTCGTACGGACTGAAAGCGGCGATCGATGACGGCTCGTCCGATCGATTTGCACGAGGACTGATCTTCGATCAGCGGCCGACGCCCGGCACGGATGTGCGTGGTATCGCCGACGTTCGGCTGTCGATCAGCACGGGCCCCGCGGTCCCGCCACCGACACCAGTGCCCCCACCCGCAAGGACACCGGTGGTCACGCCCGCGCCGCCGCCGCCCGCGCCGCCCGCGACGCCGCCGCCCACGCCGGCGCCGGCAGCCACACCGGTATTCAATCCCCCGGCGCCCACGACACTCGTGCCCACGCCCGTGCCTGGAACCACGGTGGTGCTTGAGCCGCCACCGGCACCCGCCCCCGCGCCAGCACCCGCACCAGCGCTCGCCGCCGTTCCCCTCCTGCTCGGATATGGCGACGAGACGGCGCGTGTTCTCATTTCGAACGCGGGGTTTGCGGAGCCGTCTGTCTCACATCGTCTGGCCTGGAGCTGGCCCGGGGTGGTCCTCGAGCAGACGCCTGCCCCAGGCCCTGCGCCGCTGACGACGACGATCGTCGTGACGGAGAGTCAGTCGATGGCCGCCGTCGCGCTTGGAGGTTCGCTGCTGCTCGTCGGTGGATTGGCGGCCAGGGTCGCGCAGAAGCGTGTGAAGCTGCATCACGCGCTGGAGAACGCGACCGTCACCGCCCGCCTCGGCTCCATCGAAGTGTCGGCGGTGGCCGACGGGTTCGCCCTTCAGGCGCCGGTCGTCCAGTTGACGATCACCATCAATCCTGGCGCCAGCGCGATGGACGGAGAGTTGCCAGTGATTCGTACTGAGGTGCGACATGAGTGACGCAAGCGGCTACAAACTGCGCGAGCTCCTGCCGGCGAAGATCGACTCGCTGCCCGGCGTGCTGCGAAGCGAACTCAAGCAGCACGATCCCAATGGCGCGCTCGGACACGTGTGGACCCATCTCGGCTCGACGGCGGCCGACAAGATGGCCGACGAGCTCGACGTCGATCTGTTCGAAGTGCTCGCGCACGGCTGGGGCGTTGCACGCGAGCTGAGGGAATACGCCGATCCCGCGAAGCATCCTCCGGGAAAACGAGCGGTCGTGTATGCCGGTAAGCACAAGTTCACGACCGCCGTGCACCCGACGGTCGAGATTACCGTCGAGGGATACCCGGCACGCACGCTCCGATTCACGCTCGAGCTCGTCGCGACCTTCAAGACGATTGCGCTCGGCATCGAAAACGGCCGCATTGTCGATGCCGGGGCGGGCACCGGCGAGGTGTCGGCGCAGCTCAAGTACGGCAAGGAGCCACTCCATCCGGCGGTCGTTTCACAACCCGTCAACCTCTCCGGCCGCGTGAAGTTCAAGGCGCCGGGAATTGCGATTCGGGACGCCGCGACGGACTAGCGCTTTCTTGCCAATGCTGGAGCGACTGGTCCAGGAGTTCGCGTGAGCGGCCAGGACCCGTACGACCTTCAACGCTTTGTAGACGCGCAGGAGCACGTCTACGAACGGGCGCTCTCCGAGATCAAGAGCGGCCGGAAGCGATCGCATTGGATGTGGTTCATCTTCCCGCAAATCGATGGGCTGGGGGCCAGCTCAATGTCCAAGAGGTACGCGATCAGGAGCGTGGCGGAGGCCAAGGCGTACCTTGCTCACCCGCTTCTTGGGCCGCGATTGTTGGAGAGCGCCGAAGCAGCCCTCGCAGTCGAGACGACGTCCGCATTGGAACTCTTCGGCTCGCCAGATGACATGAAGCTGAGGTCGTGCGCGACGCTGTTCGCCAGTGTGTCATCTGAGGAGTCTGTATTCCGCCAACTGATCAACAAGTACTTTGACGGCAAGCCCGACGACCGCACACTGCAGCTGATCGGCAAGAAGGAGCCCCGGTTCACCTGATCGTCAGCGTCGGTACCCGCAAGTACGTGACCGCTCGCCAGACCCACTCGAGCGGACCGTAACGACGTCGCGCCATCCAGAGCGCGCTGATTCTAGCTTCGATGAGAAACAACACGAGGGCGGCGAGCAGATAGAGGTACGGACGCAGGTGGAGGCCGAGTCCGAACGGCGAGGACAAGAGCTCGATCACGGCGCACTGCAGCACGTAGTTGGTGAGCGCCATCCGTCCTGCGAGCCCCATCCACGCGAGTCGGCCTGTCCATGACGGCCGGAACGCGAGCAGAAGTACGAGCGCGCCGATGTACGTGAAGGCCAGCCACTGCTCGCTGATGACGCCAAGACCGGAGTGCAGCAGCGCGCCGACCGCCTGCGGTGCGAACGCCGTGGACACGTGCGGCAGGATCCACCAGGCGGCGACCCACGACGCGAGGCCGATGGCCATCCACGTGACGATCAGCCGGACGTGCCGGCGAGGCTCGTCGAAAACCCCGTGACGAACCGCCAGCAGCCCGACGATGAAGAGCGCGAACGAGCTTTGCGGAACCAGCACGCGCCAGGTGAGGTAGGTGCGCGGCATCGCTTGAAGCCGGCGAAGCACGACGTCGATATAGCTCGCCGGCGGCACGCCCGCGGGCCGCGCCACGTGAGTGAGCGAGGCCAACCAGAGATCCGCACCCTCTCGTCCAAGCGTGATCCATGCATGGATGGACATCCAGAGTGGCTGAAAGGTCCAGGCCGCCGCGCTGACGACCGCGATCGTGAGCAGGATCTTCGTCGGCCACTTTCGCATGAAGAGCAGCGGGACGCCCCAGAGTGCGTAGTCAAGAAGAATGGTGAAGCCTGTGAAGACCTGCAAGGCGATCGCGATCACGGCGAGCGCGGCCAGACGCCGCAAGTACAGCGCCACGATCGGCCTGCCTGCGCGCTCGGCTCGCCGCAACAGCACCGCAAAGCCGACACCGAACAGAAACGCGAACGTCGCCCAGGCTTTCTCTTCGATCCCGACCCAGATGATCCAGCCGATCGACGATTCGGTGAAGGTACGCGCGGCGTCCGGCGTCGAGAGACGGAACCGCTGGTGAAAATGCACGACGATCATGCCAAGGAGCGCGAAGCCCCTCAGAATGTCGAGCGTCGCGATGCGAACGGACGGATCGCGAATGATGGCCGTATCGACGCCTGCCCGGGGAGCGGCTGGCACACGGAAGAATAGATCACATCACCCCAGCGGTGCTTTCATCGCCGGAACCGCGAGCCGGCGAAAGAGCGCATCCACCTCCTCGACGGGCATGCGCATGCGGCCTTGCCCCCACCACATCAGCAGTCCGAACAGGCCGCTCCCGATGAACTGGGCGACCGCCTCGGTCGGGATCGTTCGATCTCCGCCGCGCGCGCTCAGCGCCGCGAGCTCGTCGCGCACCAGGTCGACCGCCATCTTGTGCAGGAGCTGTTGCACGACCGCGCCGCTCCGCTTGCCAACCATCGCCTGGAAGACTTCGCGGTGGGCGTTGGCGTGCGCGAACAGCTCGTGGCTGAAACTCAGCGTCCGCTCGCTGCGGCTCGACGGATCGGTCAGGGCTCGACGCTGGACCTCGCGAAGGCCCGCGCGAAGGCCATCGATGCCGCTGGCGAGCAGATCCTCCTTGTTCTGGAAGTGCGCGTTGAACGTCGCGCGGCCGACGTTCGCGCGGTCGGTGATGTCCTGCACCGAGAGCGCTTCGAAGCCTCGCTCCTGAATGAGCGTGAGCAATGCCTGCTGGAGAGCCGCCTTCGACCGTTCGACGCGCCGATCCGCCCTTTTCGCCATCTCACGCCCCGCGTTTCCAGACATCCCGCCGACCGATGTCCCGAATCTGACGCCCGTGCTGTCCCTGTCCGGCTCGAAGCGAACCTTCTGTCCTGAAATAGACGTCAGTTCAGTTCAAGACGTTTCGTTCAGATCACGGAGGGCCCCATGGACCGTCAGCCATCGTCGAACACCATGCACGCGTCGCTCGCCAGCGTTGCCGTGGCCGCACTGGCCATCACCGTCAATCACGTCTACACCCTGGGCGTAGTGGCCGCCGCCGGCCTTGGCGCCACGATCCTCGTCGTGTCTGCCGCCGCGTGGTGGAAGTTGCGGCGTACGAATAGCCGAGCCGCGCTGTACGCCTATCTGCTGATGAACGCGTGGGTCGTCATCGGCTTCGGCCTGGTGAAAGGACTGTGGCGCACCACGCTACCGGTCTTCCTCGGCACCGCGTTGGCCTCGGCATCGACGACCTATCCGAGGCCGGTCTTCGAATCGTTCGGGTTCGAGATCAGCGGCGTCATCATGTTCCTCGCCAGCCTCTTTGTCCTGTACTACGCGCTGCGACTCGTTCCGCGGATGCCTCCGGCAGCGTCGACATCCGGTGTGCTCGCGGCGGGCGGGCTTCTCGCGATCGTCGCGGGCGCCTACTCCGTCGCGGCGCGCGATGTCTGGACGCCGCCCACCAATGGCATCGTCAAGATCGGCGTCATCGTGCCGACCGGCGGCCCCTACGCGATGCTCGGCTCGTCATTCGTGAAAGCCGTCGAGATGGCACGAGACGACCTGAAAGAGACGAAGTATGAGTACGAGTTCGTGATCCGTGACAGCGGACCGGATCCCGCGAAGGCGAAGGACGTCATCCGACGGACGATCGCGGAGGACAAGGTCGATGCGATCGTTGGCGGGATCTCGTTAATCGGCCAGCAGACGAAACCCTTCGCCACCGAGGCCCGCATCCCGCACCTTTGCGTCTGCACCGTCAGTTGGATCGCCGATGGCGCCTACAATTTCACGAATATTCCATCGCCCGAGGCCGAGGGCGTCCTGTGGTCGCAGGAAGCGCGCCGGCGCGGTATCCGGACCGTGGCGCTCGTCACGCAAGACTACCCGAGCATCAACAATCACGTCAAAGCCCTGAAGGTTGAAGCTGCGCGCGCGGGCCTCGTCATGGCGGATGAGCAGGCCTTTGGCGCCGACGTCACCGATTTCCGATCGATCATCGCCAGAGCCGGCGCGGCCCGCCCCGACGTGTACTACGTCGAGGCGCTGGAGCCGGGCCTGGACTTGTTGGGACAGCAGTTGCTGGACGCCGGAATCCGAAACATCGCCGCGGTCGTGGCGCCTTCCCTGAGCGACAAGCCGCAGCTCTTCGAGGGCAGCTGGTACACCGACAGCAACCTGCGCGATCCGGCGTTCAAGACACGTTTCGAGGAGAAGTACCCCGGCGTCCGCTTCGCGAATCACATGATGCCGTACGCGTACGACTCGGTGAACATGATCGTGCAGGCCTACGAGCACGGCCAGAATCCCGCGGTGTATCTGCGCAACCTTCGCGAGTACGACGGCACCGCCGGTCCGCTGACCAAGTCGCCCGACAGCGGGCGATTTGCATCACTCCCAGCCGTCTGGACGATTGCCGGCGGACGCCCCACATTGCTCAGGAGGATCCCATGACTCGCAGCACGCTCCGTCGAATTCTGTGGGTGGTGACGATCGCAGCCGTACTCGGCGCCGCGTCGCTCATCATCGTCAATAACCTTTCAGGCGATGGCGGTACGGCGTCGTCCATGTACTTTCACTGAGCCGCGTTCGCTCGACTCACTTCACGCACTTTGCGCGCTCCTGCGAGAGCTCTTTTTCGAGGCCGGCATTCTTGATGGCGCCGCTCTTCTCCGACTCCTGCCAGAAGCGCTCGGCCTCCGCGCAGTTGCCCTGATTGCGCAGGACCACGCCGAGATAGAACCTCGGTACGTACGGCCGGAAATTGCCGGCGCCGGAGATGTTGATCCGCTCTCCCGTGTCCACGTCGTAGTCTGAGAGCGCCTCCTCCAGGCCCTTCTTCGCGTCCGCCCACTGGCGCCGGTCGAACGCCTTGATCCCGCGTGTGAAGGCGTCCTTGTACACGCCGGTCTTCGGCTTCGCGGGCGGCGTAGGCGCGGGCGTGGGAGGCGGAGTGACCGTCGCGGTGCCGGTTGGGACTGGAGTCGGGCTTGGGCTGGCCACGCCGCCCGGCGGCGGAGGCTTCAGCGTCGTGCCCCCGGGCAGATTCAGCAGTCCTCCGCCCGTCGGCAGCTGCTTGCTCAAATCCTCGGCCTGCTGCCTCGCATTCGCCGATACCTGCTGCTGCACGGCAATCTGCGAACCGATCTGATTGGAGTTGGTGGCCGCCGTTTGCGCCCGGGTCTTGGCGTCATTGGCCTGCGCCGTGAGCGCGTCGGCGCGCTTCGCATCACCCCGACGAGTCGCGTCCGCGGCTTGCTCCAGGAGCTTCCGCGCATCATCCAACTCCGTCAGGGCGGCAGTCTGGGCCACCTTCTGATCTTTGAGGAGGTTGGTGATCTTCGTGTCGGCGTCGAAGAACACCTGCTGGAGGCGTGTCAGTCCGTCGTATGCCGTCGCGATCTGCTTTTGTTGGTGGACGGCAACATAACTGAGCCAGCCGACGACCGCCAACAACAACCCCATCCCTACCAATAGGATCACCAGCTGACGTTTCTGTCGCCGCAGACGTGAGGCCGCCTCTGCCTCGCGCTCCGCGCGTTGCCGCTGCTCCTCCGTCAGTTTTCGCTGCTCCTCGGCGCGCGCGTCGGCAGCCGCGCGCTCCTTGGCCCGCACGTACCGGTTTCGCCAGTCGAGCACCGCGGCCGCGAGCACATCGTGAAAGATCTGGTAGCTCTCGCGGACCGGTTGTCCGGGCGGCGGCGCGACCGGCGTGAGAATGCGATTCTCGCCGGCCGAAAGTTTCAGGAGCAGGGCCTGGATCTCCTCGGGCTTGCGCTTCGCGTACTGCGCGAGGTCGTCGACGCCGAGCGCGATCTTCGTGCCCGAAGGCGTCACCAGGTACTGAAAAATAGCGCCTGCCGAGTCGCGTTCGGCGTCGTTCAACGCGCCGAGCGCCGCGTCGAGATGCGTGGCGACGATGTGCCCGGCCCCGCCGAGACGCTCGAGCGTCGCGGCACGCAGCGTGTTCGAGTTCGCGCCCGTCTCTTCCTGCCACAGCCGCGTCATCACGAGCTGGAGGTACGGCGTCTCGACGCGCTCCCGATCGGCCTGGCCGGCTGTGCCGATGGTCAGGCGGCCCTTGCCGGCGCCGGAGATCGCGACACGGCCGGTCGTCACCTGATTCAGCACCGCCTCGACGAGCGCCGGCTCGACGCGCATCGGCGCGGCGCCACCCGCCACATGCAGGTTGAACCGCTCGACGGGCTTGACGATGGCGTCGCGCGCCTGCTCGCGCTCGAGGTGATCGATGCGCAGGTAGTTGTCGAAGAGGTTCGGGATGCGCCCCTTGAAAAAATCCAGCTTCGCGATCGAATCCTCGCGCATCGAGACGAGAAAACTCACGCGCAGGTCGAGCCGGTTGACGGCCGCCGGAAACTCGACGGCGAACGTGCCCGGGCCGTCGTTGGCGGAGTGATAGAGAAAGTACTCCTCGAACTGATCGAGGATGATCAGCAGATCGCCGTCGATGGCGTCCGTCCACCGGCGCAGGCGTTCCTCCAGCGTGGCGCCCGCCGCATCCTGACCAACCTCACTGGCGATGGCGTGCGCGAGCCCCGCGAGAGGGTCGTCGCGCCACGTCTGAAACACGATGATCGCGAACTCCGGCGTGCGGCGCGAGGCCTTGCTGCGGGCCGCCGCCGCGCGGAGCTGGTGCACCACGCCGGCGTTGATGACCGAGCTCTTGCCGACGCCGCTTGGACCGTAGAGGAGCGTCAGTCTGGAGGCCTGCAGGTTGGCGGTGATGATCTCGCGCTCCGCCTCGCGCCCGAAGAAGAACTCGGCCTGCGCCTCGGTGAACGGCATCAGCCCGGTGTACGGGCACTCAGCCATGGGGCGCCGCCTCGCCTGACGGCAGCAGGCGCAGACGCCCGCGGAGCACGCCCACGTACCGCTCGAGGTCGAGGTTGAGGATCTCGACGTCGCGCCGGCTCCAGGCGCGCCGATCGAGGTCCGGCGGATCGCGCTGAATCGCCCAGGACTTGTAGTTCAGGCGCTGCTCGCCGGAGATGCGATGGAGGATCACGCGCAGGTTCCAATCGCGCAGCCCGTAGCCGAGGAAGAGGAAGTGGCTCTTGCGCAGCTTCGCGGTGAGCGTGACGGGAATCAGGTTCGACAGGTCCGTCCGCGTGAGGTAGTCGATATAGTGATCCTCGGTGATGACGTAGCTGTCCTCGACGCCGTCGGCGACCGCGCGATTGACCGCGCCGTGGATCTTCAAGATGGCGGTCCGGCGCTCGAGCGAGACGTCGCGGTACTGATTCGGAATGTCGATGATCTGCGACGTGCCCTCGGGCGCGGTGTGCACGAACTTTCCTCGCGAGGTGCCGTCGGAAATGTAGGTCACGAGGTCGAACGGCTCGCCGGCGTCCTTGAACGCCCGCTCCAGCGTGTCGTCGTAGTTCGTGGTGACGATCAACTGGTACCGCGGGGGCAGGCCCTTCTCTCGAAGCAGTGCCTGAAATTCGGCGAACAGGCGATGCAGATTCGTCGGGCGATAATCGTGATCGAACAGATCGTGCAGCGTGCCAAAGAGACCGCCGGTCCCCGAGACGAGCGTGACGTCCTGCGAGACGCGCGCGAGGTCAGGACCGGGCTGACAGGTGAACTCCTGCGCGAGGTACGCGGAGAGCTCGGTGCCGCTCGGCAGGTAGTCCGCCGTGCCCTTTTTCCACACGAGCTGCTTGGGCCGGCCGCAGAGATTCGCGCCCGCGCCGAGGAACGGCACGACCCGGCCGTCGAGCAGAAAGTTGATCAGATTCGCGTAGTGTTGCCGAAGCGTCTCATCGATCGGCTGGCAGCGCACGTGTCCCCGCGCTCAGTCTATCGTCGAATCACGACGGAGAACGTGGCGTACTTCGTGCGCGACGAAAGATCGGCGGCCGCGTTCAGTTCGAGCCACTTCGTTGCGACGACGCCACCGCCAAAGGTGTAGTGAATCACGGCGGAGCCGCCCGGCATCGTCGCGGCATACAGGACGTCGATGTCGTCGTTGGCGGGCGTCGGCACGTACTGAACGGTGTGGTCCGGATCGCGCCAGAACCCGCCGCGCAGGAACACCGGCACCTTCGCCTTGGCCACGAGGTACTCCACGCCGGCATGAATCTCGTTGCCGTCATCGAGGCGCAGCTGCGCGGGTCGATTGCTCGCGAGCGACTGAAAATCGATGAAGTCCGTCTTCAACTGGCCGTAGCGCACGAGGTCGTAGTCGACCACGACGCGAACGTCGTGCCACGTCCACTGGACGCCGGCGCTCCAGACGTCCGGCACCTTGAACGTTCCGTGCCGCTCGAGGTCGAAGCCGAGGGACGGCACCTGATCGTGCTGGCTGAAGTCGAACCCGGGACCAAGTCGAAAGGCACCGCCGATCTTCACGTTCTTGATCGGGTCCCAGAGGACGCCGAGGTTGAACGCGGGGCTCCAGTCCGTGCCCCGCTGGACCGCCGTCGAGTCGACCTCGGAGGTGTTCACCGGGCCCGCGAAGTTGCCGGTGATACCGAAGCTGGCGAAGTCGGCGTCGAGCCGAAACCGATAGAACGAGATGCCCCCGCCGACGGAAAACGTGTCCGAAAACTTGTAGCCGACGGCACCGCCGTAGTTGGTGATGGTGACCGATCGCGAGCCGCCGACGGGGTTCTTTCGATTGTGGTCGTCAGAGATCCCTGGCGCGCTGAAGTGAAAGAACACGCCCTGGTCGGAAAACGCATTCTCAATCGTGGCCACCTGATGCGCGTAGCCGATGACACTGGTGTTCGCGCCAAACGGCCAGAGCAGCGAGCCGAACGTTGGCCCGAAATGGTCGTCCACGTCCTCGCCGTACACGGGCATCGGTATGGTGTCGAGGCCGATCCCCGTGATGTTTCCGCTGACCCGCCCGGCCGAGAGATACGTCGTGGTCAGCCGCTTGAACCGCAATTCCGCGGAGACGGATCGCTCGCTCAATCGCGCGAGCCCCGCCGGATTCGTAAACGCCGCCGTGGCATCGTCGGCGGCGCCGACAAACGCACTGCCCATGGCGACGCTGCGCGCGCCCGGCGGGAGGAAGTCAAACTGCAGCGGAATTTGCGCCGTGGTCTGCGCCATTGCTGGAGCTGACCACGACGCGATGAGTGCCGCGACGAAACCAATCGCGAGCCGGGCAACATATGTGCCCGTTGACGTCAGCATGGGCCGTTTCTCCGGAACGTGATTTGCCGGTCGAGGTGACCGGGACCATCCGGCGTCACGAGGTCCAGGGTGACCGGCCGGTCCACGGTCGCGCCCGTGCCCGGGAAATTGCCGCAGGGGAGCGTCGGGTTCTGCAGAAGATTCGTCGTGAACTTCTGCGTCCCGCCGGCCACGAGCTGGAACGTGAACGTGTAGCTGTTGATGCCGCTCGGCGCCGACGATCCGCGCGCGTCGAACGTGCACTTCATTCGGTTCATGAGAGAGCCGTTGACGGTTTCCTGTGCGACCTCACACTGCTCGCCGGTCGCCGTCGTGCCCGCGTTGGGAACGACCACGAACTTAGTGACCACGCCAGCCGGCGGGTTGACGGTCAGGCTCGCGCTCTGGGAGGAATTGCCGATCGACGCCGTGATGTTGAGGTTCGTTGCACCGCCGACGCTCAATGACGTGACCGTGAACTGCGCAGAGGTCGCGCCCTGGGCCACGACGACGGTTTGCGGCACGGTCGCGGCATTCGTGTTGCTGCTCGAGAGATTGACCGTGACGCCTCCAGCGCCCGCGGCGGCTGTCAAGTTGACGGTTCCCTGGACAGTTCCTGCGCCGTTGATCGTGTTGGCTGTCAACACCACGGATGCGACGGAGACTGACGCCGGCGCCGCCGTGACGGTAAGGGTTGCCTGTCGCGTTGTGCCCGATAACGAACCTGTGATTGTGACGGTGCCAGCTGAGACGCCAGTCACCGTAAACGTGGCGCTCAAGCTGCCTTGACTTGTGCCGACGCTGGCTGGAACGGTTGCGGCCCCAGAGCTGCTCGTCAAGCCCACCGTCGCAGCGCACGGTGTCCCGCCACCGGCCAACGTGACGGTCCCGGTGATCGACGCTCCAGCTTGAACGGTGTTTGACTGGAGGGTCACGTCCGACACGCTCGTCGGGGGCGTGCACGTCATCGCCGGCCCGCCGCCAGACGAGCCGCAGTTGACGAACACGACCGCGAGAGCCACTGCCACCAGCAGCTCGCGCACCAGACGTGCGACGACGGCAAATCGAAGACGCGACACTTGATCCTCAGACAATCTAGGAGCGTGCACGTGATCGCTCCTACCACCAGCCGGGGAGGCTTGGATGTTGAGGCCGCGCTTACTCCGCGGGAGATTTTGGTTTCACCCCAGGAATCTCAATCGTCGGCGGACTCTTGCGGAGGTTGCTCAACACCACCTCCGCGGCGAGGCCGGCCGCAAACCCGATGATGACGAGAAATGGCGCCAACCGGCTGAGCTGGGCGGGCAGGTCGGCGGGCGGTGTGGCATTCGCAAAGAGCTGGGCCAGCACAAACGACACGCCGGCCAATCCGCCCGCGACCAGACCAAGGGCCGCGTAGCGAAGCAGGATGAACTGGTTGTAGGTCGACATGGCGAACGTGCGCGTCACACCGACGGCCCAATCGAGCACCACGCGAATCGACGCGCCGGAGGCGCCGGCGACCATCGGCGTGCCGAGCGCGATTGCGATCGCGCCCACGGGGCCGGTGCGGGTACTCATGGCCAGGGCGAGAGGCCACGCCGCTGCGGCGGCGCCGAAGAGCAGCGCCGAGACCACGGCGTGCCAGTTGATTCGGGAGTTCTCCTGCAACTCCTGCAGACGGACGGCCTGGATTCGCTGTTCCTCGCGGTCGAGCCGCTCGCGCTCGCGGCGGTCGAACTCCTCGCGTTGCTTCTGCAGCAGCTGGACGAGGCGCGCCGCAAGCCCTGCAGACCAGCGCGTCTGCGCCATCAACGCCAGATCGGCCTCGGTCAGCGCGTAGTCCTGCGCTCGGAGCGCCGACCAGATTTTCTCCGCGGCGCCGCCAAATGCCGCGCAGGCGACGACGGGCTTCTGATGACCGATGGTGACGAGCCCCGCGACGAGTCCCGACGGCCCGCCGCCCATCATCAGCATGCCGTCCACGTGCGCCAGCGACTGATAGAACGAAAACTCCCAGTCCGGATTGAAGTCAGGACGAAAATCGAACTTGTCTTCGTTGGTGGCCTCTTCGGCGAAGCGTGGCTGGCCATGCTGCTGCGAGTACAGGATCTGAATCGATCCGGGCGCCGCCTCCTTCTGACCCACGTAGCCCCGAACCAGGTCGAGCTCCATTGAATACGGATTGCCCGTGTAGGCGACGATGCGATAGCCCTGCTTGGCCAGTTCCCGACCGAGATCTTCACTCGCCTGAGCGGTCTGTTCGAGATTGCGCAGACCGAGCTCTTTCTCGCGAGCCGGGTTGTAGCTCCCGACGATCGCAATGAGGGGGCCGTCCATTGCACCTCCGATAGCTACACGCTGCTGCTGGGGAGCACGATATTGCTCTGCGGCGGCCAAGACGTCAAGCGCCGTCGGAGCCTTATGCACCCCGCGCAGATCGCGCGCGGCCGCGGCCATCGCCGCGATCCCGGCACAGTCAGATGTTGTGATCAGCGAACAGGTGGCGCGCCGCGCCAGGTGGGCAGGTTGTTCAACGGAGAGACGACGAGATCGTCGGTCGACGCGGCGCGGGAGACGCTGACGGCCGCGGACGCCTTTCGAGCCGAGTACTCTCGTCGCCTTCGCGGAAAACGCGGCGATGTCGTTCGCTCACGCGTCGGACGGCTCAGCCGAGCTTGCCCGACTTGTAACCTTCTTTGACCTGCTCGGTCGCGTCGTTCACGAACTCCACGCCACGATCGGCCAGGTCGCCGACCATATCAGACACGTTCTCAGCTGTGTCAGCCGCCTTGTCGTAGAGCTTCATGCTGCGCCGCCGAAGTCCTTCGGCCGACTTGGCCAGGTCACGCCGCGTCGCCGAGCCGGGTTTCGGCGCGAACAACAGGCCCAGCGCAGCCCCAACCGCCGCGCCGCAGAGCAACCCCACCGTGAAGCCGTTTCCATTGCCGTTCGTCATTTTGATCTCCTTCATGTCCCAATGCGCTGAACACGGAAGCTCATTCACGTTCCGTTCCAGCACCGCAGAGGGCTCGCCCAGGCCGTTGACGGCGCCAAGGAGAGTCAGTTGTTCCGCGCTCCTGATCTCACGGCAGCGTTCTATCCATGTTGGGAACTCTACGTAGTACATCGACACACGGATCCCTGCGAAGGCCATGGCTCGCTGTTTGCAGTGAGACTCCCAAGGAGTGACCCATGATCATCCTGCTGATCGTCCTGCTGGTTCTATTGTTCGGCGGTGGAGGGGGCTACTACTACGGCCGCGGAGCGAACTGGGGAGCAACGCAGTACGGCGGCGGGCTGCTGGGGCTCATCGTGATCATCTTGCTCGTCCTTTGGCTGACGGGCAATCTCGCCGCCGGTCCGGTGCTGCGCTAGACGACGACGCCGTTTGGGGTCAGGCGGTCCCTCGTCCGGCGTTGCCCGGGCCGCGTCGAGCCCTTGCCGTGGAGCGTTCCATGAGGGTGTAGCATCCCGCCGCGCACGATCTTAGGATGGCGTCGTGAGCTCCAACCATGACGCCATCCGCGAACGCTTCTCGTCCGCGCTGGACGCGCTCGTCGACCATTTGATGAATGACCGATCGATCCTGGCCGCGATGCTCTGCGGCAGCCTCTCGCACGACGTGGTCTGGGAGAAGTCCGACATCGATTTGATGCTCGTCACTGTTGACGACAAAGACATCAAGACGTCCGACCTGCCGGTCTACGCTGACGGCGTCAACGTGCACGCCTTGCTCGTGCCGCGGGCGGAATTCCGCAAGATGGTGGAGGGGTCGCTGCAGCACTCCTTCATCCACTCGTTCCTGTCGAAGGGGCGCCTGCTCTACACGCACGACGAGACGATCGCGACGCTGTGCGAGCGACTCAAGGACGTCGGCCGCCGTGACACCGAGCTGCAACTCTTTCGAGCGGCGGCCACCGCCTTGCCGCACGTCGACAAGGCGCGGAAGTGGTTCGTGACGCGCCGCGACCTCGACTACAGCGCGCTCTGGATCCTCTACGCGGCGACGCCACTCGCGCAGATCGAAGTGATCTCGCGCCGCCTGGTGCCGGACCGCGAGGTGATTCCGCAGGCGTCGACGCTCAATCCGGCGTTCTTCGAGATCATCTATCGCGGGCTGCTCAACGCGAAGAAGACGCCCGAGGCCGTGAGCGGCGCGCTCGACGCCATCGACGTGTATCTGCGCGCCAAAGCGCCCGAGTTATTTCGGCCGGTCCTCGATCATCTGCGGCAAGTCGGTGAGGCGAGGTCGTCCAGAGATCTCGACGACCACTTCGCTCGACACATGAACCTCAGCCACGTGACATCGGTCTGTGAGTACCTCGCCGACCTGGGACTGCTCGGCAAGGCCTCGGCTCCCGTCAAGCTCACGCGGCGCAGCAACGTCGAGGTGCAGGAGCTGGCGTTCTACTACATCGGGGAGAAATGACGGCGATGGCGAAGTCGACTCCCCGCGCGGCTGCCCGCACGACGATCGCCGTGCAAGGCGCGCGCGTCCACAACCTCAAGAACATCTCCGTCGACCTCCCGCGCGACGCGCTCATCGTCGTCACCGGCCTGTCCGGATCGGGCAAGTCGAGCCTGGCGTTCGACACCATCTACGCCGAGGGGCAGCGCCGCTACATGGAGTCGCTGTCGAGTTACGCGAAGCGGTTCGTCGCGCAGGTGGCCAAACCCGACGTGGACTTCGTGTTCGGTCTCTCGCCGGTGATTTCGATCGAGCAGAAGACGACGGGGAACAACCCGAGGTCGACCGTGGGGACAATGACCGACGTCGCGAGCTACTTGAACCTGCTGTTCGCGACCATCGGACAGGCACATTGTCCACGCACCGGCGAGTCCACGCCCAGCCGCACGGCCAGTCAGATTCTCGAGGCGATTCTGTCGCTGCCGGAGGGCACAGAGGTCGAGCTGCGCGCGCCCGTCTTTCCGATCTACGGCGAGGACGTTGACGTGCTCTATGCGGAGCTGAGAAAGAAAGGCGTTCGACGCGTGATCGTGGATGGCGACATCGTCGATCTGGCCGACCGCGACGAGCCGGACACCCGTGCCGACGCGAGCGGCGACTCTGAACCCGGCGACGATGCGGCCACATCGGCGGCGCAAATGGACGCCATCGTCGATCGCTTCATCGTCGGCCGTCAGCACGAGAATGCGATCAAGGCAGGCATCGCGGCGACCTTGTTGATTGGGGACGGGTTGTTGCAGGTTCAGGTGCTGAAGAGTCCAAACAAAGCCGCAACCGATCGCTTCTACAAAGACACGTGCAGCGCGACGCATCACCTCGTATACGGCGACATCGGGCCCGCGTACTTTCAGTTCAACAACCCCGAAAGCGCATGCCGCACGTGCGGAGGCCTGGGCGTGGACAAGCTCACGCATCCGGACCTGCTCGTGCCGGATCCCGACCGCAGCATTCTCGGCGGGTGCTTCGTGCGCGAGGCGTTCAAGTACAACCCGGACACGTGGGACGGCCGGCTGATGTTCAGCTTGTCGCAGCTGTTGAACTTTCCCCTCGACTCGCCGTGGAAACTGCTGCCGGAGTCGGTTCGCGACGCCATCCTCTACGGCACGGGGACCACGAAGATCAAAATGATGTCGCCGCCGGATGCGAAGGTGCTTCGCAGCGGTCCGGACGGGCGCGAGGTCGGCTTCCATGGAATTGCCCGGCGGATCGAGCGGTACTACCGGCGGTACCGCCAGCGCGGGGAGGCGAACTCGCGGGTGGAGGAGTGGCTCGACAAGGTCATGGTCGAGCGCGCGTGCCCGGAGTGCCAGGGCGCGCGGGTGCGCGCCACGCGGCTGCTGTTCAGGATCAACGGCCGCAATCTCTACGAGCTGGGGCAGCAGCACTTCGACGAGCTGCAGCGCTTTCTCTCGTCCGTGAAGACGACGGGGCGCGGCGCCGATGCAGGACGTCAGGTGCTGAATGACATTCGCAGCCGGCTGGATCTGCTGCTCGGCATCGGCTTGGACTATCTCAGCTTCAACCGGCGATCGAGCACGTTGTCGGGCGGCGAGTCGCAGCGGATCCGTCTGTCGTCGCAGATCGGATCGGGCCTGATGGGCATGCTTTACGTGCTGGACGAGCCGAGCATCGGGCTGCATCCGAAAGACAACGTGAAGATGATCGCGACGATCAAGCGGCTTCGCGACATCGGCAACACCGTGATCGTGGTCGAGCACGACGAAGACACGATTCGCGCCGCCGATCACATCGTCGAGATGGGGCCGGGTCCTGGCGTGCACGGCGGCCGCGTGGTGGCGCAGGGGACCATCGACGACCTGCTGAAGTGCAAAGCCTCGCCAACCGGTCAGTTCCTCTCGGGCGCGCGCTCGATCGCGATGCCGGCGAAGCGCCGCAAGGGCAACGGCGAGTCGCTGGTCATTCATGGCGCCCGCGAGAACAATCTCAAATCTCTGACGGTCACGATTCCGCTCGGGCAGCTGGTCGCGGTCACGGGCGCATCCGGCTCTGGCAAGAGCACGCTCGTCGCGGACATTCTGTACAAGGCGCTCTGGAAGCGACTCGTCGACACGCGCGCGCTACCCGGCGATCACGACCGTATCGACGGTGTCGAGCACGTGCACAAGGTCGTGAGCATCGACCAGTCGCCGATCGGCCGCAACAGCCGGTCGAATCCCGCGACGTACGTCGGCTTCTACGACGCGATTCGAGATCTCTTCACCGCGACGCCGCTGGCGGCCGAGCGCGACTACAAGCCGGGCCGATTCAGCTTCAACGTCAAGGGCGGGCGCTGCGAAGAGTGCCAGGGCGAGGGCGTCATCACGACGCAGCTCTACTTCATGCCGGACGTCGAGGTCACCTGCGGCGCGTGCAAGGGCGCTCGCTTCAACAGCGAGACGTTGGAGGTCACGCTGCGCGGGAAGACGATCGACGACATCCTGAACATGTCGGTCGAAGAGGGCGTCACGTTCTTCGCTGCCGAGCCGTCGATCGGCCGAAAGATCCAGGTGCTCGCCGATCTCGGCCTCGGCTACCTCACGCTCGGCCAGTCGGCGACGACGCTCTCAGGCGGCGAAGCGCAGCGGATCAAGATCGCGACGGAGCTCTCGGCGCTCCAGCGCGCGAAGCACACCGTCTATATCCTCGACGAGCCGACGACGGGTTTGCACCTCGCCGACATCGAACGTCTCCTCGAGTCGCTCAACAGACTGGTAGACGCCGGCCACACCGTGCTGCTCATCGAGCACCATCTCGACGTGATCAAGACCGCGGACCACGTGATCGATCTCGGGCCCAACGGCGGCCATGCCGGTGGGGAAGTCGTCGCCACGGGGACGCCGGAGGCGATTGCGCGCTGCAAGGCGTCCCACACCGGGCGGTTCCTGAAGGCGCGCGTGTCGGGTTAGGCCGCGCGCGAGACCCTGGGCTTTACCTCGAAGACCGACACCGTCGTCTACGCCCTGCGCGAGGTCGTCCGGCGAGGACGACGCGACGAGCTGAAGGATCTTCTCGATCGCGTCACGTTCGACTTCGACCCCACTGACGTTCGCAGCAAGGATCGTCGACGTCGTGGTCGTCGTTGACACCTCGATCTGGATCGCTGCGCACCGGCGGCCGACGGGTCGGACGGCAACGATCCTGAAGCGGCTGCTCGACGCAGACGTGGTCGCGCTGGCCCTGCCGGTCCAGCTCGAGCTGCTTGCGGGCGTGTCGCGCCGCGACCGCGCGGCGCTGGCTCGTGGCCTCTCCGCCCTGCCGTTGCTGCGTCCTTCCAGCGAAACGTGGGAACTCATCGAACGATGGCTGCCGACGGCGGCAGACAAGGGATTCAGGTTCGGTCTGGCGGATTGGCTGGTCACCGCATTGGCGAACGAGATCGATGCGCTGATCTGGTCACGCGACGAGGACTTCACGCAATTCGAACAGTTGCAAATGGCGCGGCTGTATTCGCAGAGCGAGTCCGCGAGTTAGTGGACCCCGCACCGTTCCGCACGAGGGAGACGGTGCGGGGAAGCGGCGACTACTTGAAATCAAACCGCAGCGGTGCGACGCCATGGATCTGCACGACGGTGTCGCCCTGGCAGAGTGCAAAGTGCGTCATCCCCGACGGCATCGAAAAGAAGGCGCCGGTCGGCAGCGTCTTGAGCGCCGCGTCGTCCCACTTCGCGCCCATGCCCATGCGGAACGTGCCCTTGACGATGGTCACGTTCTCCGTCGTCGGATGGGTGTGCGGCGCCACCTTCGATCCGGCGGTGCACGAGATGCGCGCGGTGAATGACTTGCCCGGCGTCATCGGGTCGCCTTCCAGAATCGCCACCTTCAGCGTGCCGCCGATGGGAACCGACGGTGTGCCGGCCAATGCGGGCGCGGGAATGTCCATCCACTTTTCAGTTCCGGGGAGCGTGGACGACATTGCGGGTGCGCCCGACTGGGCTTGTGCGACGCAGATGGCCGATAGACTGGCGGCGCACGCGAGAGCGAGTGCCATGCGTATCGTTCTCATGTTGGTATCCTCATGTAGGTGTCATCCGACCTGAAGTCGGCCGGGCCGGGATCTTGTCATGCCGACGCCGGATTTGCTATCGCCGTGCAGCCTGATCACTGACTGAGCTGCAGCCATATAGGACCCGATCGGGGAAGGCTGTCCAGAGGGCTCTAGCTCGCGGAGCGCATCGCGACGATCCCGAATATCACGAAGGCCGCGCCCAGCCCGGCGCAGAACAGCGCGATCGGGATGTAGCTGTCCTGCACCTCGAAGCTCGTGAGCTCGTCTTTGGCGCTGACCGCCGCCCGGCCCGGGTCGGCCGCGGCCGGCGCGGCGCCCGTCGCCTTCACGATCGCCACCACCTGATCGGCGTATGCCGCGCTCTGATCGCCGCCGAGCGTCGCGATGTCGCGGTCGTCGCGCGTGTGCAGGATCAACGTGTCGTTCGACGAGGTGTGTTGCGCGTTCGATCCCCGACCGCTCCGGTATGTCTCTTGCGACGTCGTGGATGTGCGGACCCACGCGTCGATGACGTCCGGGACGACGAGTTGTTCAACCGTGACGAAACCCAGCAGCCGCGATCGCGCGACGCGGCAATCGACGCGATCGCCATTGCGGCGGCAAAGGAGCGAATCCGCGCCGGCCATGTAGCACGCCAGCATGACGAGCAGCAGGCCGACGCCGGCGAAGATTCGAGGCGCGAACCACTCGAGGGGCCGCGTCGTCATCGCGCCACGGGCGCCGCGCCGGCCTTCATGACGACACGCGGCTGTACGCGGCCATAGACGAAGGGCTGGGTCTCTCGACTACGGGCGCACCTTGAAATTCGCGGCGGCGCTGGTCGTGCCCCATTCAATCCGGAGCGTCGCGCCCGCCGCGGTGTCGTCGATCGAGATAGTCACCTGCTCGACAGGCGCCTTGGTCTTGCCCGTCGTCATCGGCACCCGGCCGATCTCGAGCGGCGCCTGATACGGGATGCCCCACTGGCCCGGTTTGTCGAGTTTGCCGAAGATGAGCTGCCAGGTGTCGCCGGGCTGCGTGTTGATCGTGTAGGTGCCCGGCTGAAGCGTGAGAGCACCGAACGTCAAGGCCTTGTCCGTCGTGATGATGGTGGCTTCATCCGCGCCGGTGCGCCAGGGCTTGCCGGGCGGCATCAGCTGCGACTCCGGCCGGCCCTTGAGCGACGGCCGGCCGTACTCGACAACCAGCGTGGCGCCGTCGATCGCGTATTGGGTCTTCCAGTGCGGGCTGCCGCCGCTGCCGACCTTGGTCTGCTGGCCCTGTTGTAGGCTCGCCGCGATCAGCGGGGCGGCGAAAACGATGGTCGTGAGGAAGCTGGAAAGGATTCGCATACCCGTCATCGCGCCACAATCCAGAGCCAGGCGGTACCGAGAACGAAGTAGATCGCGACGGACACCCCGGTCGCGATCGCGCCGAGCCGATAGAGATCGCCCTGCGTGAGGTATCCGCTTCCGGCAAAGAGGAGATTGGCGCTCGATCCCTGCGGCGTGATCGCCGAGAAGTAGTTCGTCGCGAACAGGAGCTGGAACGCGAGGATTCCCGGATTGACGCCGAGCTTCACGCCGACGTCGAGAAACACGGCGTAAAGCGCCAGCAGATGCGCCGTCTGGCTCACGAAGAGGTAGTGCAGCAGAATGTACGCGAAGACCAGAATGAGGCCGGCCGTCGGTGACGCCAGCCCGCCGAGCGCCGCGGCAAGTTGACGCCCGAGGAATCCCATGAAGCCCAGCTCGTTGAGCTGGCTGCTCAGCGTGAAGAGCACCGCGAACCAGATGAACGTCGCCAGCACGTCGCCCTGCTTGGCGATGTCGTCGAGCGTCATGACGCCAGTCGCGAGCAGCGCACCGAGGCCGAGAAACGCGATCGCCGTCGAATCGAGGCCCAGCGTGGCGGCTGATGCCCAGAGCCCCACCATTCCGACAAACACGATGAGTACGATCCATTCCTGACGGGACAGTGGGCCGAGTGCGGCAAGCGCTTGTCTCGCGGCCGCCGGGGCGTCCGGGGTGCTGCGCACTTCTGGCGAGATGACGCGGTAGAGCACGAGTGGCAGCACCGCCATCGCGCAGAGTGTCGGCACCGACGCGGCGAGCAGCCATCGCCCGAATCCGATCTCGACGCCGACCGCGCGGGCCATTTCCGTGCCGAGGGGGTTGGCCGCCATCGCCGTCAGCCAGAGCGCCGACGACACGCTGAGACTCGCGACGCCCGAGAACATCAGGAACATGCCCACTCGCCGGCGATCGGGTCGATCTGGTCTCGCGCCTGCCGCGTTGGCCAGCGAGTACGCGAGCGGATAGAGCACGCCTGACCGGGCCGTGTTGCTCGGAAACGCCGGCGCGATCACCGCATCGAGAAGAAAGATGGAGTACGACAGGCCCAGCGTCGAGCGGCCGAATCGACTGACAATCCAGTGCCCGCCGCGCGTGCCAAGCCCGCACTTGACCACCGCGCCGGCCACGAGGAAGGCCACCACGATAAGAAGGATGGTGCCGTTCCCGAAGCCCGAGTATGCATCCTCCGGCCGAAGCAATCCGCTGAGCACCGCGGCGGCGACGGCAAGCACCGACGCCGTGAGGATCGGCAGGGCCTTGACCACCACCGAGAAGATCGCGCCGGCGAAGAGTGCGAACAGCCGCCACGCCGGAACGCCCAGCCCTTCTGGCGGCGCGGTCCACCAAATCGCCGCGACCAGGACGGCAGTGGCAGCTTGTGCCACGACGGTCCGGCGCGACGCGGTCATCACCGCCCGGCCTGTCCCGTCATCGCGAGAGGATCGAGCACTTCGGCGATCTGTTTCTCCGTGAGGATCTTCTTCTCGCGAACGAGCTCCATGATGCCGCGGCCGGTCTTCATCGCTTCGGCCGCGAGCTCCGTCGACTTCTCGTAGCCGATCACCGGGTTCAGCGCCGTCACCGTCCCGATGCTGTACTCGACGTAGTGGCTGCACACGTCGGCGTTCGCCGTGATGCCTTCCACGCAGTGGACTCTGAGCGTCTTCACCGCGTTGATGAACAGCGTCTGGGCCTCGAAGAGGCACGCGGCAATCACGGGCTCGAAGACGTTCAGCTGGAGCTGGCCGCCTTCAGCGGCCATCGACACGGTCAGGTCGCTGCCGATCACGCGGAAGCACACCATGTTGACGACTTCCGGAATCACGGGATTCACTTTGCCCGGCATGATCGAGGAGCCCGGCTGCTTAGCCGGCAGGTTGATCTCGCGCAGTCCGCAGCGTGGACCGGACGAAAGAAGGCGCAGGTCGTTACAGACCTTCGACAGCTTGATCGCGAGGCTCTTCATGCAGGACGAGTAAAGAACGAAGGCTTGCGTGTCCTGCGTCGCTTCGATCAGGTTCTCGGCGAGGTGAATCGGCAGTCCGGTGATCTTCGCCATGTGCTCGGTGCACTTCTCCGCGTAGCCCTTCGGCGCGTTCAGCCCGGTCCCGATGGCCGTCGCGCCCATGTTCGTTTCGCACAGCACGCGCTGGATCGCCTGCAGTGTCTGCACCTCTCCCGCGAGTGTCGCGGCGAACGCTTCGAACTCCTGGCCGAGCGTCATCGGCACCGCATCCTGGAGCTGCGTGCGGCCCATCTTCAGGACGCGGCTGAACTCCTTGCCTTTGGCGCGGAACGCGGCGATGAGCTCGTTGACGGCGGCCGCGAGCTGGATGTTGCCGAGCGCCAGGCCCACGTGCAGCGACGAGGGATACGCGTCGTTGGTGGACTGCGATCCGTTGACGTGGTCGTGCGGATCGCAGTGCTTGTACTCGCCCTTTTTGTGGCCCATCAGCTCGAGCGCCCGGTTGGCGATGACCTCGTTCGCGTTCATGTTGGTCGACGTGCCGGCGCCGCCCTGGAACATGTCCAGACGAAACTCGTCGTGCAGCTTGCCGTCGATGAGCTCCTGGCAGGCCTTTTCGATGCCCGTCAGGATCTCCTTGCTGAATTGTCCGCAATCGAAGTTCGCGCGGGCGGCGGCCATCTTCACCATCGCGAAGGCCTTGATCAGATTGGGATAGAGGCGCAGTTGCACGCCGGAGATGTGGAAATTCTCGAGCGCGCGCGCGGTCTGGACGCCATAGTAGGCGTCAGCGGGCACGGCCTTGTCTCCAAGGAGATCGTGTTCGAGGCGGGTGGCAGCGGTCGACATGGTAAAACCTCCGAAGGGACACGTCGGGTGTGGCGAGTCCTCGTTGAGAAAGGCAACAGGTATGCCAGGGCCAACCGGGCTGATTCGGCCAGATTGACACGCCGCACCGGGCCCGCCCCCACCTCGTGGCGGAGCCTCCTCCGACGGGGTGGAGGCGCCGAGTGAGGTACCGGCGGCGCGCTTCAACAGATTTCAGGAATCATGTTTGGCGAGATTTATGCAGACAAGGGACTGATCGTGGTCGAACCCTTGGCGGCCTTCCTTCACAGCATCCCGCTCCTGTGCCTGTTTCTCGCCATCCTGTTCGGGACGATCATTGGCCGTTTCCACGTCAAGGGCGTCGGCTTCGGATCGGTCGTCGGCACGCTGATCGCCGGGATGGCCATCGGCATCCTCGCGAAGCCCGAATTGCCCGACCTGCTCCGCTGGGCATTTTTCTACCTGTTCCTGTTCTCGATCGGCTACTCGGTCGGGCCGCAGTTCTTCGGCAGCCTGAAGAAAGAGGCGCTGCCGCAGATCGCGCTGGCGCTCATCGTCGCCGTGACCGGGCTCGCGACGGTCATCGGCGTGTCGGCTCTCTTTGGATTCGACGAAGGGCTCTCCGTCGGTGTGCTGTCGGGTGGCATGACCCAGTCGGCCGCGCTCGGCACGGGCCTGAGCGCGATCGCTGAATTGCCGATTCCCGACGACCAGAAGGCCACGCTCCTCGCCCACGCGCCGCTCGGCGACGCGATCACGTACGGCTTCGGCGACCTGGGTTTGATCCTCTTCCTCACGTGGCTCGGTCCAAAAATGTTTCGAGCCGATTTGAAAGCGGAAGCGAAGGAGCTCGAGAAGACACTGGCCGGGGGCAAGCCCACCGGTCCAGTTGCGGCCGGCGTGCACCACGGGCTCCGCGCGTATGCGGTCGAGAACGCCGGCGTCATTGGCACGACCATCAGCGCGCTCGAAGCGCGGTATGCCTCGGCGCGCCTTTCGGTGCAACGTGTCCAACGCGGCGGCGCGATGGTGAAGCTGGATCCCTCGATGGCCCTCGCTCGGGGCGATCGGCTGGTCGTCTCCGCGGTCCGCGGAGCGTTCGTCGGCGCCGAACGCGAGATCGGCACCGAAGTCGACGATGCGACGCTCCTGTCGGTGCCGATCAAGCCCGCGGCGCTCGTGGTGACGCGATCCGAGGTCATCGGCAAGAGCCTCGGCGAGCTCGCGCAGGACCCCAACGCGCGCGGCGTGTACCTCGACTCGCTGCATCGCGGTTCCGAGTTCATGCCGCGCGAGGTGTGGACGCGGCTCGAGCGGGGCGACGTCCTGCGCATCATTGGCGCGCCAGAGGACGTCGAGCGCGTGGCTGCGTACATCGGATACGTCGAGCGCGACCTGTCGAAAACCGATCTGACCTTTCTGGCCGGAGCGATTTGCGCCGGCATCCTGCTCGGACTCCTCAAGTTCAGCGCCGGAGGCGTCACGCTCGGGCTCGGCACGGCCGGGTCGATCCTCGTGGTCGGTCTGGTTGGCGGCTGGGTGCGCAGCCGCTACCCGGTGTTTGGATCGATCCCCGAGCCGGCACAACAGCTGTTGATGGACATCGGCCTGATCGTGTTCATCGCGGTGGTGGGCCTGCATGCCGGCCCGCACGCGGTCGATGCCTATCGCGTCAGCGGCGGCAGCTTCTTCGCGAGCATCTTCGTCGCGGGCATGATCGTGACCACCGTGCCGCTGGCCGTTGGCGCGTTCGCGTCGCGATACGTGCTGAAGATGAGCCCGCTGATGGCGCTCGGCGGCCTCGCGGGCGCGCAGACCTGCACGCCCGGCCTCACGGCGTTGAGAGAAGCCAGCGGCAGCAACGTCGGATCGCTCGCGTACACCGTGCCGTACGCGATCGGCAACATCGTTCTCACGGTGTGGGGGCCGGTTGTCGTCGCGATCGTGCATGCCATGCGGGGGCCAGGATGAAGCGCGGCCTCGATATTCTCCGCGACAAGTCGCTCAACCGGTCGATCACGTTCAGCCGGCAGGAACGGGACCGTCTGGGACTGCGGGGCCTGCTGCCACATCGCGTCGCCACGCCTCGTCAGATGGTGGACCGCGTGATGGCGAATCTCGACCGTTTGCCTCGCGACATCGACCGTTACCTGCTGCTGTCGGGATTGCAGGAGCGAAACGAGCGTGTGTTCTACCAGACGGTGATCGATCACATCGATCGGATCATGCCGATCATCTACACGCCGACGGTCGGCGAGGCCTGCAAAGAGTTCTCGCAGATCGCGCGCGACCCGAAGGGCTTCTGGATCACGCCTGACGATCGCGGCAAGATGCGGCGCATCCTCGGCAACTGGCCCAAGCGGGACATCCAGGTCATCGTCGTCACCGACGGACAGCGCATCCTCGGGCTTGGAGATCTCGGCGCGAACGGGATGGGCATCCCGGTGGGGAAGCTCGCGCTCTACACCGCGTGCGCGGGCATCGATCCCGAGGCGTGCCTGCCGGTGACGCTCGACGTGGGCACGAACAACGAGGAGCTGCTCAAGGACGTGCTGTATCTGGGGTACCCGCGCCGGCGGCTGCAGGGGAAGGCGTACTTCGATCTCGTCGATGAGTTCGTGCAGGCCGTGCAGTCGAGATATCCGAATGCGCTGATTCAATTCGAGGACTTCCTGACACCGAATGCCTACGCGCTCCTGGAGAAGTACCGGGACCGGGTGCTCTGCTTCAACGACGACATCCAGGGCACCGCCGCGGTCGCCGTGGCGGGGGTGTACTCGTCGACGCGCATCACGGACGTGCCCTTCAAAGATCTCCGCATCATGTTCCTCGGGGCGGGATCGGCCGCGACGGGGATCGCGGATTTGATGACGAGCGCGTTCGTCGAGGAAGGCCTCAGCCCGGAGGAGGCGCGGCGGCGTCTGTGGTTCGTCGACGTCAATGGGCTGGTCGTGAAGTCGCGCACGGATCTGATGCCGCACAATATCCCGTACGCGCACGACGCCGCGTCCGCCGGGTTCGTCGAGGCGATCGATCTGGTCAAACCGCACGTCCTGATCGGCGCCACGGGCGCGCCTGGCACGTTCACGCGTCCGGTCGTCGAGCGTATGAGCGCCATCAATCCTCGCCCCGTGATCTTCGCGCTCTCGAACCCCACGTCGAAGGCGGAGTGCACCGCCGAGCAGGCGTACGCCTGGAGTGGCGGCCGGGCGATCTTCACGAGCGGCAGCCCGTTCGCCCCGGTGGTGCATGAAGGCAAGACGTTCAGGCCGGCGCAGGGAAACAACGCCTACGTGTTCCCCGGTATCGGCCTCGGCGCGGTGGCCTGTCGCGCGCGCACGCTGCCGGACGATCTGTTCCTGACGGCCGCGCGCGCGCTCGCCGGCCTCGTCCGCGAGAGCGACCTGGAGCATGGCGCGCTCTATCCGCCGCTCGCCGAGATCAGGAAGATCTCGCTCGCGATCGCGGTGAGTGTGGCCAACCAGGCGTACTCGTTGGGTGTCGCGCGCCGGAAGCGGCCGCCGAACGTGCGGCGCAGCGTCGAAGCTCTGATGTATACGCCGTGATGGGTGTGAGAGTGTTCAAGGGAGAGATGTCATGACGATCCTTCGTAAAAGCCGCCTTGTCGTTGCGGGCCTCGGCGTCGTTCTCAGTGCACACCTGGCCGTGCACGCGCAGGCCAGGAAACCCAACATCGTGATCCTCGCGACCGGCGGCACCATCGCCGGCGCAGCCGCGACCGGCACCCAGGCGGGATACACGTCGGGAGCCGTAGGAATCGACACCATGGTCGCCGGCGTGCCCGGCATCACGGATCTCGCGTCGATCAAGGGCGAGCAGATCTCGAACGTCGGGTCGCAGGACATGAGCTTCCAGATTCTGCTGACGCTGGCCAAGCGCATCAATGAGCTCGCGAAATCCCCCGGGGTCGACGGGTTCGTGATCACGCACGGTACGGACACGATGGAAGAGTCCGCGTTCTTCCTGAATCTCACCGTGAAGACGGACAAACCCGTGGTGATGGTCGGATCGATGCGGCCCTCGACGGCGGTGAGCGCGGACGGTCCGCTGAATCTCTACAACGCGGTCGGCGTGGCCGCCGATCCGCAGGCCAAGGGACGCGGCGTGCTCGTCGTGATGAACGACTGGATTCACGCCGCGCACTCGCTGACGAAGACCAGCACGACAGCCGTGCAGACCTTTATGTCGCCGGTCCGGGGCCTGGTCGGGACCGCGAACTACGGCAAGAACGACTTCTACACGACGCCGCAGTGGAAGCACACGACACAGACCGAGTTCGACATCTCGCAGGTGACGCAGATCCCGCGCGTCGACCTCATCATGGCGTATCTCGACATGCCGGGCGATCCGATCGACGCGGCCGTGGCCGCCGGCGCGAAGGGCATCGTGATCGCGGGCGTCGGCAACGGCAACATGACCAAGGCCGCCGTGACCGCCGCTGCGAACGCCGTCAAGAAGGGCGTCGTCGTCGTGCGCAGCTCACGCGTCGCGACCGGCAACGTCGGACGCAACGTCGAGCTGAACGACGATCAGCTGGGCTTCATTGCCTCGGATGAACTGAACCCGCAGAAGTCGCGGATTCTTCTTTCGCTCGCGCTGCTCAAGCCTCACACGCCCGCGCAGGTACAGGAGATGTTTCGGGTGTACTAAGGGCCGGATGTTAGACTCTGTCGCCGTATGTCACTGTCGGCCGGCGACCGGCTCGGCCCCTTCGAGATCTGCCGGTGATTGGAACATCGGTTGGTCCCTTCCAGATCCTCGCCTTGGTGGGCGAAGGTGGGATGGGCCAGGTGTATCGCGCGCGCGATGCGAAGCTCGGGCGCGATGTCGCCATCAAGGTCCTCCCAGACGCCTTCGCGCGTGACGCCGAACGTCTCGCCAGATTCCGTCGCGAAGCCCAAGCGCTCGCGGCGCTGAACGACTCGCACATCGCACAGATTTACCATCTCGAAGAGACTGGCGGCCGCGCGGCCCTCGTCATGGAGTTCGTCGACGGCCGGACCATCGCCGACATGCTGCACGGCCGGCCGATCGACACGGACGATGCGCTGCGGTACGCGGCGGAGATCGCCGCTGGCCTCGAGACCGCCCATGAGAAGGGCATCGTCCATCGCGATCTCAAGCCGGCAAATGTGAAGGTCACGTCAGAAGGACGGGTCAAGATCCTCGACTTCGGTTTGGCGAAGGCGATGGGCGCCGCCGGGTCTGACGACTCGGGGCTCCAGCTCGCCAATTCACCGACGCTGACCGCCCGGGCCACCGAGGCCGGCGTGATTCTCGGCACGGCGGCCTACATGAGTCCCGAGCAGGCGCGCGGAAAAGCGCTCGACAAGCGCACGGACATCTGGGCCTTCGGCTGCGTGCTGTTCGAGATGCTGACGGGCCGTCGCGCGTTCGAAGGAGAGACCGTCTCCGACACGCTCGCGTCGGTGCTGCGATCGGATCCGGACTGGTCGGTGCTTCCTGCCGGCGTCCCGCCGCATGTGGGGGCGCTGCTGCGCCGATGCCTCGAGCGCGACGTGACGCGCCGCTTGCGTGACATCGGCGAAGCTCGGCTCGCGCTGTCTGGCGCCGCGCCACCGGCCACGGCCACCATCCAGGTGCCTGCGTCCCAGATCGGGGCGCCGGCCAGCGCGAGCCGCCCGGCGCGGCCGTGGCTGTGGATGGCGACAACGCTCGTACTCCTCGCCGCGCTCGCCGCCGTGTTGCCGACGTCGTCGCTCGTCCGTCGCGATGCGACGGCGGCCTCGCCGGACAGCTACGAGCTGGCGATTGCCGCGCCCCCAGGCGCGCAGTTCGAGGTCGGATCGAACAGCGGCAACGTCATCCTGTCCCCCGACGGCACGCGCATCGCGTTCGTCGCCTCGACGGACAAGGCCGCCACCATTTGGATCAGGTCGCTCGCTGCCGACGACGCGCGATCGGTGCCCGGGACGGAGAATGCATCCAATCCGTTCTGGTCGCCCGACGGACGTTCGATCGGGTTCTTCGCCAACGGCAAGCTCTGGGCGGTGAAGATCGCGGGCGGCCTGCCCGAGGCGATCGCGGACGCGTCCGGCAGCCGCGGCGGTGCATGGAGTGAGGCCGGCACGATCATCTTTGCCGTCGGCGGATCCGCCCTTTCACGTGTCTCCGCTTCTGGCGGCGCGGTCAGCCCGCTCACCAAACTCGATGGATCCCGCGGCGAGAACGCGCACTACTGGCCGGTGTTCCTGCCCGGCGGCAAGCGGTTCCTGTACTTCGTCAGGAGCACGAAGGTCGAGAACGGCGGGATCTACGTGGGCTCCATGGACGGCTCGGCGTCCGTGCGTCTCGTCGCGTCGCTGTCGAGTGGGATTCTCGCGCGGCATCCGTTGACCGGCGGCTGGTACTTGATGTGGGCGCGCGATCACGATCTGCTCGCACAGGCGTTCGACCTCGAATCCCTGACGCTGTCCGGCGACGTCGCGACCATTGCCACCGGCATTCGCGTCGAGGAAAGTCAGCGGCTGGCATACGTATCGGCGTCGCTCACCGGCCAGTTGGCGTGGGCCACGTCGCGCGCAGCCGACAACGTGCTGGCGCTGTACGGCCGTGATGGCCGTCGCATTCGCACGTTGGACATCCCTCCAGGGAAACTGGTGCAGCCGACGCTGTCGCCTGACGGGAAACGCCTGCTCTTCACCAGCGTCGACCGAGGCGGTGCGGATATTTTCCTGCACGATCTCGCGACCAACGTGACCGAACGGCTGACGACCGACCCGAACTACGACGAGTCGCCGACCTGGTCCCCGGACGGATCGGCGATGGTTTACTCCGGCCAAGACGGGGAGAAGGCTGCGCTCCTCCGCCTCGCGATCGGTCGTGGCGCGCAGCCCGAGCTGCTCTTTGCGAGGGACTCTCTCGGCGCCGGCTACGAGACTGCCGATCGACGTTTCCTGATTCTGTCGATCTTCAACGCGGGGACCGCCGATGACGTCGTGGTCCGCCTCCGCGAGAGCGGCAAGATCGTGCCGCTCGTCTCCGGCCCTGGCAGTGATTTCCCCGCCGGATTGTCGACCGATGGACGGACGCTGCTCATGATTCAACAAACCGGCGCGCGGTCGTTCGCGTCGGTCGCACGGCTGCGGACGGACGGTCCGGAACCCACGCTCGGCGCGGTGCAGATGGTTGCTGATGGGGTGCTGGCGGCGGCGCTGCGACCGGACGGCCGCGAAGTGATTGTCGTCAGTCCGGATGGCGCCGTGAAGGCCGTCGCGCTCACGCCGTCGGGTGACGCGATCGCGATCGGCGCGACTACGCCCTTGTTTCAGGCGCCCCGGATCGCCGACGCGTTCACCGTGGGACCGACCGGCCAGCAGTTCGTCGTCGTGGAATCACCGTTTGCTCTGGGTCAGACGCTGCGCGTGCTCACGCGCTGGGACGCACGGCTCAGAAAGTAGCCACGAGCACGATCGTGCGCTCACCACGACGATCAGTCGGTGTGCTCACGGCGCTCGTCGTCGGCATCGCGTGCCATGCCGTCCCACCCGCGACGCGACTGCTGAATCCTGCGGCTGGACTGGCCGCGCAGTACGAGCCCGCGCGCGACCTCGGCCCGCTGTTTCATGACGTGCAGATGGCGCGCGTCTTCGACGATTCCAAAACCTTCGCGGACGCGACGGCGCGCGTGGCGCCGACGGACATCGCCGCAAGCTACGTCGCGAGCCGCGCCGCCGAGGGATTCGACCTGCGGGCGTTCGTCGCCCGCAATTTTACGCTGCCCGTATCGCCGAGCCTTAACGTTGCCGCGGCGCCGTCGGGCTCGATGGCCACACATATCGCCGCGCTCTGGCAGACGCTCGTCCGGCCCCCGGACCGCCACGACGCGTGGTCCTCGCTGATTCCTCTGCCATCCCGGTACGTGGTTCCAGGCGGACGCTTCCGTGAGATCTACTACTGGGATTCCTACTTCACCATGCTCGGCCTGGTCGAGAGCAAGCGGCTCGATCTCGTGAAGGACATGCTCGACAACTTCGCGTATCTCGTCGAGGCGATCGGCCATGTGCCGAACGGCAACCGCACGTACTATCTCGGCCGCAGTCAGCCGCCGTTCTTTGGCGCCATGGTGGCGCTCTTCATCGATCGGGCCGGGACCGCGAAGGCGCTGCCGTATCTCGACGCGCTGGAGAAGGAGCACGCGTACTGGATGGACGGCGCGTCCACGCTCGAGCCGTCGCAGGCCGTTCGGCGCGTCGTGCGCCTCGCGGACGGTTCGCTGCTCAATCGTTACTGGGACGACCGGCCGGAGCCGCGACCGGAATCGTACCGCGAGGACGTTGCGATCGCGATGCGGGTGGCGCCAGCCGATCGCACGGCGTTGTACCGGAACATCCGCGCGACGGCCGAAAGCGGCTGGGACTTCTCGAGCCGCTGGCTGCGCGATCCGCACGACCTGACGACGCTCGAAACCACCGATCTCGTGCCCGTCGATCTGAACAGTCTGCTGTTCGAGACCGAGCGGACGATCGCCACGCTGCGCCTGGCCCGACAGCAGCCCGGCGATCGTGAGGTCGCGCAGCAATTCACCGACGCTGCCGACCGGCGTCGCCGGACTTTGCTCGCGGCCAGCTACGATCCAGCGGAGGGATTTTTCTTCGACGTGCGCTGGCGCACGGGCACCCGCGTGGTCGATCGACCGACGATGGCGGCGGTCGTGCCGCTGTTCTTCGGCCTGGCGTCAGCCGAGCAGGGCCGCGCGGTCGCTGAGCGTCTGGAGCGCGATTTTCTCCAGCCCGGTGGCTTCGTCACGACCACGATCGCGTCGGGTCAGCAATGGGACGCGCCCAATGGGTGGGCGCCCCTCGAGTGGATGGGCATCGAGGGCGTGCGCAGATACGGCCGCGATGATCTCGCCGCCGAGGCCAGCGCGCGATGGCTCGCGCTCAACCGGCGGACCTATCAGGCGACGGGCAGGATGATGGAGAAGTACGACGTTCGCGATCTCGAGCGGCCTGCCGGTGGCGGCGAGTATCCGGCCCAAGATGGATTCGGCTGGACGAACGGCGTCGCGTTGGCGCTCGAGGCGGCGATGCGCAGGAAGGGGCTCCATGGCTCCCGGATCTATAATCCACCACCTCCAGTTCCCAGCGCGACGCGCTATGAGGATGCCGATGGTGAAAGCTCGCTCGGTGGCGATGATGGTCGCGATAGTGATCGTGTGCGCTTCGGCAGGTGCGTCCGCACAACTATCGGACCCGTCACACGAAACAACGACTGCGCCCGTGCCCGGCATGACGCCGGCGACCAGTCTCTGCAAGATGTCCACGGACGAGACGTATGGGCTGACGAGCGCCAACCCTGTCAAGACGGGTGGCGGCGACCTGTACATGGCTGCGCGTCAGGTTCGGTTTCTGAGTGCGCTGCGCGGCCCCACAGGCGAGGGTACGCACTTCAAACGTAACGGCTCCCTCAACACGCCCGACGGAACCATCCTCGACTCGTATTCGATGGAAATCCTCGGCGGGACGAAGACCACGATCTACATCGACGGCTATCACTGGGCCGATCCGATCGCGCCCGTCGGTTTTCTGTGCGGCGTCGCGATGAATCTGGCGCCTCCGGGACCGGATGGGTTCGAGACCATGCGGCAGCAGCAAAGCATCGCCATCGGCCTGGGCGCCGCCGAAGTCGAACCCATCTCGCTCGACCCCGACGGATCCAAGAAACACGGAATCGCCTTCGACCATATGCGCCTGATCGGGCTGGCGGCGCGCGCCGCGGCGGCAGCTGGTAAACCGCTCGATCCAAACAGACTGCCGCGCGAGCTGATTCAAGCGCGGATGGTTCTGATTGCCGCCCCGCTCGCCTGCGGCGCCGAAACGATCGCACCCGAAACGATCGCACTCGCCGACGCGCGCGGCAGTGCACCGCCGTCGGCCAACAAGGCCGCCGGCGACGGGATCGCCGCGCTCGCGCCGGGGTTGCCGTCAATGCCTGGCGCGGTCGCCGTCGTATATTCGGTGCCGAACCTCATCGCAGGTGCCAGGACGACGATTCATTACGCGAAGCCGTGCGAGGGTGTTCAGGATGTGACGCTGCCGGTCAACCTCACGCCGCCGCGCGTGTTGCGCGGCGCACCGGCACCAGCGCCCCCGGGCAGCACTCCGCCCACCGACGGCGCGCGGGTCGTGCTGCAGCTCTTCGTGGCGGACGACGGAGCCGCGCTCTTTCCAGCATTCGTCAGTGGGCCGCTCGAATTCACCGACGCGGCCATCGAGTCCCTGAAGGGTTGGCGCTTCGAGCCGTCGCGCATCAACGGCGCGCGGCTCTATCAGGCCGAAAAGGTCATGGTCGTGGTGAAATGAGCGTCGCACTGCCGCAGTAAGATGATGCGAAGGAGTGCGTGAGACGATGGCTAAAAGAATGAAGCGACCGACCAAGGCACGATCGAAGTCTTCCGTGAAGGCGAAGGCAAAGGGGACGCGGGCGCGCACCCGTGCCGGCGCATCCAGGGCCGACCGGTCGCGCGCGAAGGCAGGGCGCAAGCCGGCTGCCGCGCGCGCGAAGGGGCTGCAAACCGTGGCGCCGGGATTCACGGTGAACGACGCGACGGCGTCGATCAAGTGGTACTGCGACGTGCTGGGCTTCTCGCCCAAGGAACGCTGGGTGCAGGAAGGCACGTTTCTCGGCGGGTCGGTGGTGCACGGCGATGTGACGATCAACATTGGCCAGGACGACTGGAAGCTCGGCCGGGACCGCAAGAAGGGCCAGGGCGTTCGGGTCTACATCACGACCGCTGACGACATCGACACCTACGCCAGGGCCATCACGTCGCGGGGCGGAACGCTGGAGCACGAGCCGAGAGATGAGTGGGGCGTCCGCGCGTTCAGCATCTCCGATCCCGACGGGTACAAGATCACGTTCATGCGACCGCTGGAGTAAGCGCGGCTCTGCGAGATCGGCGTGTTGCCGCGATCATCAGACCAGACAACCGGGGCCATCATCCAAAAGCTCGGCCTCGAGCCGCATCCGGAACGCGGTTACTACCGCGAGACGTATCGCTCGACGTCCGAGGTTGCGTCACACCGGCACCGCGGGAGCCGGGCGGCATCCACCGCGATCTACTTCCTCGTCACGGCGAAGGAGCCGGCAACGTTTCTGCATCGTCTGGTCTCAGACGAGGTATTTCATCTGTACGACGGTGGACCGCTCGAGATCCTGCGTCTCTTTCCAGACGGTACGTGGGACGTGGCGGTACTCGGGATGAATCTCGACGCCGGCGAGCGGCCGCAGGTCGTCATTCCGGCCGGCTCGTGGTTCGGTACCGAACTCGGCGCGGGGGCGCCGCACTGCCTCGTCGGCTGCACGGTCGCGCCGGGATTCGAGTTCGCGGACTTCGAGCTCGCCCAGGGCCCGGAGCTCGAGGCTCGCTATCCGGCCGCGGCGGACCGCATTCGAAGAATGTCGAGGCCCGTGTGACACGGTTGTCCGTCTGCGCGTGCGAGTAGGCGGCGGGAAGGCTAGTGGTCGCGCAGTACCGACACCACGTCGGCACGTGCGGCCCGGCGCGCCGGAGTTAAGACCGCCGCGGCGGCGGCCACGGCGAGAATCGTGACCGCAACGGCGAACAGCGCGGGTTCGAACCGGCGGACACCGTAGAGCTGAGACGACAGCGCGTAGCCGGCGCCGACCGCGAGCACGCTGCCGGCAGCAAGACCGGGGCCGGCGATGCGGAGCGCGTGTGCCCCGACGGCCCGCATCAGATCGACGCGACCTCCGCCGAGCGCGGCGCGGATGCTGAACTCCGCAAGCCGGCGGCCGACGTGCTGCGCCATGACGCCGTAGAGACCCAGTGCCGCGAGGCCAACCGCGACGACGCCGAACACCGCCGCCAAATTGCCGGCCAGGCGTTCCTGCACAATCGATGCGCGGACCTCGGCCCTCATCGTCGTGACGAATTGCAGATGCGCGTTCGGCTCGGCGGCGGCGACAGCGGCGCGCACGGCTCGCTCGACCCCCGACGATTCGCGCTCGCTGGCGACCGCCAGCTCGACGAATGGCCAGGTGCCGGACTGCGTGAGCGGCAGGTACAGCATCGGCGGTGGCGCTGCACGCATATTGCCCATGCTCGCGTTCGCGACGACGCCGATGACGGTGGCCGTGCGCGCCGGCTTGCCGATCAAAACCTGGCGGCCAATGATGATTCTGACGTCGTGATCGGATGTGAGCGCCCGCGCCGTTTCCTCGTTCAACACCGTGGTGAGCGGACCGGCAGCGTCTTGCGGCACAAAGTCGCGCCCGGCCACGATCCGCATGCCGACGCTCTGGAAGTATCCCGTCGTGGTGCCCACGGCCTCCGGACTGAACGGCTTCGCGTCGGCCGGCGTCGTCGAGCCGGCGAGCACGACCGGCGTCCTGGAATGGCGGCCGCCGACGAACGGCGCCAGTGTCGCCATGCCGGCGTGATCCACGCCGGGAAGGGCGCGGACGGCGTCGAGGATTCGTGAGTGCGACGGCACGATGCCCGAGCCTTCGAGCGCGGTCCCGCGCGTCTCGATCGGCGCAAGATAGACCGTCTGCGCCGACAGGCCGGTGTTGGCGTTGGAGATCCGCAGCAGCGATGCCACCAGGAGCGAGCCGCCGCTCAGCAGCGTCAGCGCGATCGCCATTTGAATGGCCACACTTGCGCGTTCGAACCGTTGCGCGCCAGCGCGAGTGATTCGCCCACCCGATCGCATCGCGGACGTGACGTCGAGGCCAGCGGCGGCGATCGCCGGCAGCAGGCCCGCCAATACGACGACTGCAGCCGAAACGCCAATGGCGATGCCGACGGCGGTGAGATCTACGTCGAAGCGCAGGACCTCCGCCAGATCGCTGTACCCACGCGGTACGAGCGCCGGAAGCGCGCGCCGCAGTGCGACGTTGAGGCCGAAGCCGCTCGCGCCGCCCGCCGCGGCGAGGACGATGCACTCCACCAGCTGCGCGCCGGCGATGCGCGCGTGTGAGGCGCCGAGGGCCATCCTCACCGCGATCTCGCGCTGCCGCGTGGTCACGCGCGTGGCCAGCAGGTTGGCGACGTTCGCGCACGTGAGCAGAAGGAGCAGCACGACGCCGCCCGTGAGGGCCATCAGCGTCGGGCGGACGTCGCCGCGAAAGTCGTTCTTGCTGCCCCCAAGGCCCTGACGCATCTCGTCGAGGATGAGGCGTTCGTCCCGAGCAGCGCAGCAATTGGCGAAAGCCGCCGTGACGGCATCGCGCGTCGCGGCACGATCGCCCGGCAGGCGCGCAAGGATCGTCAGCGTCGGCTCGGGGGACGTCAAGAAATCCCGCCACCCGAGCGCAGACGAGGTCGTGATCGGAAGTCCGACGGCGAACCAGCCGGGGAACGTCCAGCCGCGAAACTCGGCGGGCACGACCCCGATCACCGTGAACGGCACGTTGCGAATCCGCAGCGTCGACCCGATCACATCGGGCGGCTTCCCAAGCTGGCGCTCCCACAGGCGCTCGGAGATCACGGCGACGTGCGCGGCGCTGGCGACGTCTTCGCGCGTGATGAAGCGTCCCAGCCTCGGTCTGAGGCCGAGCGTGGGGAAGAACCGCTCGTCCATCAGGTCGCCGACGACGTACGTGCTCATCGTCTCGGACGATACGACCATGTGGCCTTCGTCGCGCGAGAGCGTGAGCTGCGCCTGCGGCAACGCCCGTTGGAGCGCGGCAAATTCCGTCGCGGTGAATGAGGTGTCCCGTCCCTGCGGGCCCGACCGTGCCAGAGCCACGAGTTCCTCCGGGTGCGCCACCGGCAGCGGGCGCCACAACACGTCGTAGAGCAAGCCGAACATGGTCGAGGTGGCGCCGACGCCGATCGTCAGGGAGAGGATGGATGCCGCCACGAATCCCGGCGATCGGCTGAAGCTGCGGAGCGCGTCGCGGAGGTCGGCGGTGAGGCGGAATGCGCCGGCCAAGGACGGCCGCGCCGCCGCGAAGCGTTCGGCCAGCGCATACAGGGTCAGCGTCAGCAGGTGCCGCAACGAGCTCACTGTGGCGCGAAGGCGTCCGTGGCGCGCCCGGGTCCGCGCGTGATCTTCGGACAGGTCGCCGACCGCGCTCTCGCGATCCGAAGGCGGAAGCAGGCGTGCGACGAGCGTGGTCAGCCAGCGGATCACGACTCGAATCCGGTGAGGCCTTCGGCCATGCGTCCGATCGCGCGCTGAGACGCTTTCAGGGCGGTGCGTCCGCGCGGCAGGATCTTGACGTATTTCTTCGCGCGTCCGCCTCGGACGGGTGTTGATTCGCCCATCGACGAGGCGACGAGCCCCTTGGTTTCGAGGCGGCGGAGCGTGCTGTAGATCGCGCCGAACGACACGTCACGGTCCGCCCGCTCACGCAGCGTGTCGCGAATCGTCAACCCATACGCGTCGTCACCGAGCCTGACCAGCGCCAGCAGAATCAGCTGCTCGAACTCCCCGAGGTACTCCGCCACGCGTATATAGTGCACAATGAACACTAAATAGGCAAGTGGCCACGGCGGAATAGCAAAGCGTAGGGAGTAGACTTACGCCCGCATGTCGCTGGCCGCCGGCTCACGTCTCGGATCCTACGAAGTCATCGCTCCTATTGGCGCCGGCGGAATGGGCGCCGTGTACCGCGCACGGGATGAGCGCCTGGATCGAGAAGTCGCGATCAAAGTCCTCGCCGATTCGCTGACCAAAGATGAAGGGGCGATGGCGCGCTTTGAGCGCGAGGCGGTGAGCGTCGCGAAGCTCTCGCATCCGAACATCCTCTCCATCTTCGAATTCGGGCACGACGCCGGCACCGCGTTCGTCGTCATGGAGCTCGTGGACGGTGAGACGCTGCGCGCTCGCCTCGAGCACGGTCCGATTCCCGCTCGCAAGGCGATCGCCTACGCGCTGCAAATCGCCAGGGGCCTCGGCGCGGCTCACGCACGCGGCATCGTGCACCGGGACCTGAAGCCCGAGAACGTGATGGTCACGCGCGATGACCACGTCAAGATTCTCGACTTTGGTCTCGCCAAGACGATGACGGCGAGCACGGATGGCTCGCTGGTTCAGACGCAGCTGGCTGACACCACGCCCGGCACGGTGCTCGGCACGTTCGGGTACATGGCCCCGGAACAGGTCCGCGGTCTGGCCGTGGACCATCGCGGGGACATGTTCTCGTTCGGCGCCGTGCTCTACGAAATGCTGTCGGGCCAGCGCGCGTTTCGTGGCGAGACGGCCGCGGACACCATGACGGCGATTCTGACGAGGGAGCCGCCGGACCTCGATTTCGCGACGCTGGCCATTCCCCCAGGGCTCGACCGCACCATCCGACGCTGCCTCGAGAAGACGGTCGACCTGCGTTTTCAGTCCGCGAATGACCTCGCCTTCGCGCTCGAGCACCTGACGACGACGTCGGGCACGACCTCGGGATCAACGGTTGGTCTGGCCGCCGTTCCGGCGCCGGCCGCCGCGCGCTCGACGCGGGCGAGTGTGTTGCCGTGGATCGTCGCCGCCGTCACGGCTGTGGCCGCCGTCGCCGGTTGGTGGCCCCGGGGTTCGACGACGTCAAGCGCGCCGCCCTTCGACACGTTCACGCGCATCACGGATCTCGCCGGCGAGGAGACAGCGCCGTCGCTCTCTCCCGACGGGACGACGGTCGCCTACGCGGTACGCATCAATGACAGTTGGGATATCTACACCCAGCGCGTCGGCGGCCGGAACGCGACGCCGATTCTGAACGATCCGCAGCGCAACGAGAGCAGCCCGGCGTTCTCTCCCGACGGCTCGTCGATTGCGTTCCACGAGTCCGACACGAATGGCGGCATCTTCGTCGCCGGCGCCACGGGCGAGTCGGTGCGGCGTGTCACCGAATTTGGCTTTCATCCGGCATGGTCGCCCGATGGGAAGCGCATCGCGTTCACGACGGAGGAGATCTTCGATCCGTCAGGCCGACAAGGCGAGGCCGCGCTTTACGTGGTGGACGCCACCGGCGGACAGCCGCGCAAGATCGTCGAGGGCGACGCGGCGCAGCCCTCCTGGTCGCCCGCAGGCGATCGCATCGTCTATTGGAGCAACACCGGCGGTCAGCGCGACCTGTTCACGGTGAGTGCGAACGGCGGCGAGCGTGTGGCGTTGACGAATGACAGCGCCATCGACTGGTCGCCCGTATGGTCGCCCGACGGTCACGACGTGTACTTCTCGAGCGATCGTGCCGGCGCCATGAACCTGTGGCGCATTGCCGTCGATCAGACGACGGGGAAGCCCACGGGCGCGCCCGAGCCAGTGACGATGGGCGCGCAGGCGTCGTCGGGGCTGGCCTCGTTTTCGAAGGACGGCAAGCGCCTGGCGTTCCGTTCGCGGATCGGCTCGATCAATCCGTTCGAAATCCCGTTCGATCCTGTCGCGCTCAAGGCCGGGGAGCCGCGCCTGCTCGATTCGCGCACCAACATTCGCGTCCCGAGCGACGTTTCGCCTGACGGATCGCTGGTCGTGTTCTTCTCCATCGGTGACCGTCAGGAGGATCTGTTTGTCGGCCCGCCCGGTGGCGCGATGCGCCGCGTGATCGACGACGCCCCGCGCGATCGCGCGCCCGAGTTCAGCGCCGACGGCAAGTCATTGCTCTTCTATTCCAACCGCAGCGGCGACTGGCAGGCGTGGATGATCGGGCTGGATGGGAGCGGGCTGCGGCAAGTGGGGAAGGTCCCCGCGGGCGTCGTGTATCCGGTGCTCTCGCCGCGCGGCGACATGATGGCCTTCTCCGGCAGCTCCGTGCGCGGTGCGTTTCAGATGTTGCTGCCGAGCGGTGAGGTGTCGCCGTTGCCCGGCGCCGCGATCGGCGATGAGGTGCTGACGCCGCTGTCATGGTCGCGAGATGGCGCCCGTATCGCCGGTCCGCTCGAGTCATCGAGCGGCGCGCCGACTGGCGTGGCGGTGTACGACATTGCGGCCAAGACAACGACCAAGGTCTCCGACGATCCCTCGTATTCGCTGCACTGGATGGCCGACAACCGTCGCGTCATCTATTTCACGAACGGCGGCTGGCAGCTCGTCGTCGTGGACACGTCCACCAGGACGCGCACGATTATTCCGCTGCGGCTGCCAGCCCCCTCGACCAACGACATGTTCGCCCTCAGTCCCGACAACCGCCACATCTATTACGGCGGGGCCAGGGCGGAGGCGGACATCTGGATCCTCGAGAGGAAGTAGCGCCACGATGCCCGGATCCGAGACGCACGGCAGTCTCTGAAGTCGTCTGGTCAATTTCGAACATCTCGTACGCGTCCGAGAGTCCGGCGGCAGCCGGGTGCTAGAATTCCCACTATGTCCACTATGGATATAGTCTCTTCGCGTCGCACGCTCGTCCTGCTCCTCGTCGCCGTCGTTGCGGTCTCGAGTCGTGGAATCGCCGCTCAGCAGCCCGCGCTCGCAGGCGCGACCCGGCCGAACCTGCGTGTGCTGCAGGCGCTGCCTGAGGCGCAGCTTTTTCTGCTGATGAATCTGGTCTCGGACTCGCTCGGCGTTCGTTGCGACTATTGTCACGTCCAGGACAAACCCGATCTCACGAAGTCGCCGTCGAACCTTGGCGGATGGACCTTCAGCAGCGACGCGAAGCCCCAGAAGCAGAAGGCCCGCGAGATGATGCGGATGGTGATGGATCTCAACCGCACCCAGTTTGCCGGCGCCGTCCGTATCACCTGTTACACATGTCATCGAGGCGCGACCCAGCCGGTTCGTCTGCCCACGCTGCCGCCGCCAGGCGGCAGCGCCACGACTCCGCCTCCGGTGACGCTGCCGTCCATCGACCGCGTCTGGACGAGCTATCTGAACGCCGTCGGTCCGCTCGACCCGCCCGCGCGCGGCACGGGTACGGTCCTCTCCGGATGGGATGATCGTCCCGAGGGCCGGTACGGTTCAGTTGAAATCACGATCGCCGCCGATCGGTACCGCGTGACGCTCACGACACCGTCGGGGACGACGAGTCAGGGACTGGACGGCGACGTCGCCTGGACCGCGACCAACGATCGCGTCCAGCGACTGTCGGGAGACGACGTCACACGCCTCCGTCGCATCGCGATGAGGTACCGGCCGATCAAAGATCGGCCCGCGAATTTGCAAGTCGTCGGTCTGGAACCGATTGCGGGACGCGACGCCTACGTCGCCACGACCAAGATCAATGAGACGACGACGCTCACGCTCTATTTCGATGTCGTGACCGGTCTGCTGCGGCGCGAGGTGACGACGACGGAGACGCTGCTCCTGCCGCTCGAGGATCAGGTGGACTACGAGGATTATCGAAACGTGAACGGCGTGCAGTTTCCATTTCTCATTCGAACGACCGACGGCGCGCCGTATGACCTCGTGACGAAGACGATCCTGCAGATCCGTCGCGACGTGCCCGTCGACGATGCGCTGTTCCGTCCGCCGGGCGGCGGCACGCGGTGACGGGTATTCGCAGGCCGTCGGGTGAAGCCGGCACGCTGAGCGTCACGGTGAACTTCGTGGATGACAATCGCCACACTATTAGCGGGGACGTGGCATGGCGACCGAATCTACGTCACGGCCCACGCGTGGTGCCGGTCATCGGGGTCCACATCAGTCGACGAGGGGCGAATCACTCAGGATTACTTCTCAGTAATGAAGATGGGAGTTACGATGGCAGCGAGCCAAGGGACGTTCTATGCCAAACGCCGGCGACGCCTTCTCGAAGCGCGAAGCGATCCTGCTTGCCGCCGCGGCGGCGACGATCGTCGTCACGCTGACGGTGCTCGTGTCATCGGTCGTGACGCTCGACGATGCCTACATCACGTTTAGATATGCGCGCCATCTGGCGGAAGGGTACGGGCTCGGCGCGTGGAATCGTACCGGCGAGCATGTTGAAGGCTATTCCTCGCTGCTCTGGACGTTGCTGCTCGCCGGCGCGGCGCGACTCGGCGTCGATGTCCGGATAGCGTCCAAAATATTCGGGGCGGCTGCGGCGCTGATCGTGATGGCCGTGCTCTTCCGGCGTCGCGACGATCGTCCTGCCGTGCTGACGGGCGTCTTCCTTGCGCTGTACTTGCCGTTCATGTTGTACGCCGCCTCGGGCATGGAGGCCGTGGCGTTCACCAGCCTCGTCACGCTCGCGCTGATCGGTCCAGCCCAGTGGCAGCCGATCGTCGCGCCGCTCCTCGTCGCGATGCGGCCCGAAGGCGCGCTGGTCGTGGGCGCCGACGTGCTGGCGCTCCTGTGGCGGCGTGAGCGCTGGCGATGGATCGCCGCAACGGCAGTCGCCGGCGGGCTGACGTTCATGGCCATCGGGGTTCACCGCTGGCTGTCATATGGCGCGCTCGCGCCGAACACCTACTACGCGAAGGTCGCGGGCGGCGGCATCGGACACGTCCGGCTCGGCCTGGTGTACGTGGGCGGCTGGATGCTTGCGCACCTGGTGGTCGTCGCCTTTCTGATGATTGGTGCAGTCGTCGCGTGGCGTGCCAGAGATCGACGAGCGTTGACGTGTTCGCTGCTCTTTGTCGCGTACATCGTCTACATGGCGGGCGCGGGAGGAGATCCGCCGTCGGCATTTCCCGCGTGGCGCCAATTCATCCACGTCGCCCCGGCCTGGCTGCTCGTGGCGATGACCGGCCTCACCACCGTCGTGCGTGACCGCCGGTGGAGACAGGTCGGTGCTGCCGTCGCGGTAGCGCTCGCCGCAGACCTTGGCGTGCTGCTGGTGCAGGAACGCGGCGGTCCGCGACCCGGCGCCCTGGCCTATGTCGAGTGGCTCGCGTCGATCGCCAGCCCCACGACGACGATCTCCAGCAGCTACGGAGGTGCGATCCCGTTCACGATCGATGCGGTCCACATCGACGCGCTTGGATTGAACACGGCCTACATCGCGAGGCACGGCACGTTCGATCCTGACGGCCCCCAGGACTCGAAGACCGACATGCGCTGGGTCATCGAGCAGCGCCCCGACATTGTCGAGGGATACCTGCCGGGCCTGGCGCTTCTCCGCGGCGCCAGCACGGAGGAGATCATCGGCACGCGGCGCCGCAAGATGATTCTGGAGATGGTGTCGTCGCCGCGGTTTCAACGGGAGTACGTGTTCGTCCGCAACGCGCCGTACGATCGCATGGATCGGGCCCTCTTTCTGCGCCGCGACTTCTGGGAAGCTCATCCACGGCGTGACACGCTCGATTGCGTCCCGGTGGCCGAGACGAAGCTCGCGGCGTTCGCTGGGCCGGGGTAGACTCACTCCCGTGAACACCTTTGTGACGAGCGCGTCCGTCGCCGGCCCGCGTGACGGACTGCTCCGCGACGACATCCCGCAGTTCGCGTTCGTCGGACGTTCGAACGTCGGAAAATCCAGCCTGCTGAACGCGCTGATGCGCGAGAAGCTGGCCCGGACCAGCGCGGCGGCTGGTAAGACGCGGCAGACCAATATCTACCAGATCACCATCGCCGCTGGGCTCGGCCACGCGGCGGCCTGGAACGCCTACCTGGTCGATCTGCCGGGCTACGGCTACGCGCGCGGCGGGCATGAGTCCGTCAACGAAATGGCGGCGGTTGTCGAGGCCTACTTCGCCGCAGGACGTCGGCCGTCTCCGGAACGCGCCGTGTCTACGAAGCCTCGCGGCGGCGGGATCTTCCTGCTCGTCGATTCGCGGCATCCGGGCCTCGCCTCGGACAACGAGGCCTACAAGTGGATCGTGACGAACGCTGCGATGCCGCACGTGATCGCGACGAAGGTGGACAAGCTGTCGCGCGCCGAGCGCACGCGCAACCTTCGTGCGCTCGCCGAGGCATTCGGGCAGACGCCACTGGCGGTGTCGAGCGACACCGGAGAAGGTCTCGACGACCTGCGGCGCCTGATGGCCAGTCTCGCCTAGGACAGAAGGGAACGATGAGAGCACGCGCGGCGTTGATCGGTTCGTTGGCCATGGCGTGGCTGCTGTCGGGCACAGCGCCGTCGGCTCAAAACATCCCGCCGAAGTCCATCGAGGGCCAGGTGCTCGGGTGGATCAAAGTCTACGACTTCAAAGACGCGACTGCGCCACTGACGGCGGCCGGGCGGGTGTACTCGCCGAGGCAGCTCTCCATCGGTCGGCTGTTGGCCAACTGGATGCAGGCCAGCTATCTGCCGACGGGAGCGCTGGGTGATGTGATCCTCACCCGCAACCCCAATCTGGGCCTCTACAACCAGGACTCGGCCGCGCAGCCCCAGGCCTACGGCGCGGAAGCCGCGCTCTATTCGCAACTGAAATACGACGCGAACAAGAAGATTGTCCCGCTGACCAGCGACGCCTCTTTCTGGACCATGCAAGCCAACGGGGCGTTCGGGATTCCCGCGGACGCGATCAACTCGCCGGACCGCTTCTACTTCACGCTGCCGAGCTTCGAGCAACAGGGGTACGGCTCGGAACTCGAGAAAGCGGCGGACGTCTCGAGTCATCCGGTGCTGGGGAAGTTTCCCTCGTTCTTCATGCGGAATAGCCGGAGCGGCAACCGGAAATACGTCATCGTCACCAAAGATCATCAACTCCCGGTCGTGAAGGTCACCAGGGGACAGTACCTCGACGCCCTCGGCGCAGCGGTGGCCCGCAGGCGGAGCGCCGAGCTTAAGCGGCTCACAGAGGCCAATCCGGGCCATCCGCAAGAGGTCGATCGATGGATGAAGATCGAAGACACCAACACGGCGAGACGGGTCGCTGTGGTGGACGCGAACCGGCAGAAGTACCGGAACCGCCTGCAGGAGCCGGCGGAGATCTATACGTACCAGCCCAGCGTGATTATCGAGAACGATTCCGACGTCTTCGAGGGAAACGGGGGCACACCGACGCGGTTGCCTGTCTACACGATTGACCCGAAGCTGGTCGAACTCTCGAAGACCGATGCGCCGCAGTGGATCCTCATCTCCTGGACGGCGCAGTTGAACGACCCGGTCAACCTGAGCCTGCACCAGGCCATGCTCAACAACGTCGACGTCCAGTACATCTATGACTACTTCTTCGATCCTGACAAAGTGAAGGGGCAGCCGTACAAGCCCCTTCGTTCGCCGGCTGCGGTCGAGGTGGTCACCGGCGGGAAGCTCTCCGATGTGGCGGCGCGGAACGCCGCGGATCCTGCCGTGCATTTCTTCGACGACTTCTCGTCGAGCGTCGTCGGCAAGAAACCGCTCAACTGGAACAGCACCCTCGATAACAACGGCACCTCGAGCGTCGTCACGGAGTTGAATGGGTTGAACGGTCGTTGGGCGGCGATGGGCGGCATGCGCATCACGCCGACGGGCCTGAAGACGCCCCTGCCGCGTGACTTCGAGCTGAGTTATGACATCGTCGCTCCGCAGAACTACCGCTGGGGCGCCCGCGGCCTGACCTTGAGGCTGTCACGAGCGCCGGCGGCCGGCGCCGGCGAATCGTTCCTCAGCCTGCGCGTCCGTCCAGGTTTCGGCGGCCGGGAAGGCGAGGTCGTCATCGAGGGCCAGTTTCCGGGCGCGCCGGGATATCTGAGCGGATCGAAATGGGTGGGCGCGCCGGGGTTTTCAAACGATCTCGCAATCAACCGCGTCACCGTCACGATCAAGAAGAAAGGCGACCTGCTGCAGGTGTTCATCGGCACGGCCAAAGTCGCCGAGTACGAGAAGGGCGTCCCGGCCGCGTTGCAGTTCGACGCGATGTACTTCGACCTGACGGGCACCTCGGCGGAAGACAAGATGTTCGTCGGCAACATCAGGATTGTGAAGAGCTGATTCCCGCGGGCCCGCCGACTGCCGTCTGAAAAACGGCGCGCAAGGAGGCGACCGAAGTGCCCGGGACCCAACCTGAGCACGCCAGGACGAGCGCCCTTTGCATTGTAAAGCATGGCTGTCAAGGTCGCGCAAGCCGCCGCCTCCTGGTTGTAAGATTGAACGAAATCCCCAAACGGTCGGCCGGTAGGAGAGACCGTGGAACAACCTCCGACGCGCGCGTCCGACTCGGCGTCCACTGACTCACGCCAGACGCGTCCCGCCGAAACAGACGGGCTCGCGGGATTTCCGTCCGAGGATCGTCCACCGGAGGCTCATTCTGCGGAAGGTCATCCTTCCAAGACCCTGTTCGGCCCGCATATTCTGAGCCCACCCGTTGAGCCAACTGAAGCCGATCGCCGGCGGCTGTATCCTCTGGTCCGGCGACGGCGATTCTCATCGGCACGTGTGTCACGAGCCGCCGTCAACGTGGTCGGTACGCTCGGCGTGGCCGCGGTTGTCGCGATCGTCGTGCTCGACTTCCTGGTCCGGTCATCGAGCCGACCCGTGCCGCACGCGCCGCTGAGAGTTCGCCGCGCTCCGCTGGCCAGCACCATTCCGCTTCCAACCCAGGAAGTTGTGAGTTCGATCGTCTTCTCGCCGGTGACGGAGACATCTTCGCCGGTCACGCCGCCTCCGGCTCCGCCGCCGCGGCGCGACGTCGCGCTCGCGAGCAAGTCGAGACCGGCGCCCCGGCCAAACGCGGCTCGCGTGACGAGTCCACCGAGCGCCGCGATCTGGCCCCCGGCACTTTCCGTAGTACGCACGGCTTCATCTCAATCCACGACGCCGATCGACACGATCGTTGGGCGCACGAGCCTGCCGCCGCCACCAGCGCCGCTGACACCAGCACCCGAATTTGCGGAAGCGCCGCCCGCCTCGACGCCGGAAGTGGCCGCTCGCGTGGCCAGAACTGAGTCCGCCCGGCTGGTCGTCGATCGCTATCGGGAGGCGTTCAACTCGCTCGATGCGAATGCGGTCGACGCCTTCTGGCCGGGAGTCGATCGGCAGGCGCTCAAGAAAACGTTCGCTCAACTCGAATCCCAACACCTCCAGTTCGGCCGCTGCGACGTCCAGCTCGCTGGTGCGCGTGCCTTTGCGTCCTGCAACGGCTACGCGCAGTACACGAAGACCGGCTCGCGAGATCCGCGGGTCGAGCTCAAGCGCTGGACGTTCACGCTTGGCGAGGTCAAGGACGGATGGGTGATTCTCGGCGTGGACGCGCGTCAGGTGCGTTGACGCGGGCCTTGGACCGTCGCCCTTAGACGCGTTTCATGCGGATTCCAAGCATCAGCCAGAAGACCCAGGACAAGGTCGTAATCACGGCGATGACGACGGGGAACCACAACGCCGTGATGGCCAGCAACGAGTAGAGCGCGAACGCCCGGTACCCATTTCTGTTGTTCTCACGGATCGTCGCCATCGATCGGTCGTCGATGATGAGCCGGCCCCTCAGTGCGGTGCCGGTGACGACAATCCAGGCGATCGCTTGAACGGCCAGGACGGCATCGTACAAAACCACTGCGGGAGCGGAGTGGTCAGTCCGAAGAAACTCGCCGAGCAAGGCCGTCGGAAATGGGATGAAGACGACCGTGAGCAATAGGAGGCCGTTGGCATAGACGAACGGCGCAGACGACTTGCGGATCAGCCTGAGCGTCGCGTGATGATTCACCCAGGTAATGAGGATGATTCCAAAGCTCAACACGAACGCGAACACCGACGGAGCGAGACGCAGAAGAGCACGCCACAACTCGGAAGTGGTTCCAATGCTTTCTGGCGACGGGAGCTTGATGTCGATGATCAGCAGCGTGAGTGCGATGGCAAACACACCGTCGCAGAACGCTTCCAATCGAGTGTTGACACTGGTCTCCGGCATGGCGTCTGGTTCTGCAGCCTGGGCTGCGCAGGATGATACTCGCTGGACCGACCTGAGTCTCCGAAGCCCGCGGTGATCCACGACAGGTCGGAGGCTCCGAGATCGGCGCGAGAACGCTCGCGCGACAGCATCGGATCTTGTGACTGGCACGCGTTATGCCCTTGCACCTACGGTTGGGCGGACGATCGCCCAGCGAAGGAGCCACGCATGAGTGTCGACAATGTAAGAGAACACGGGTTTGTTCCGGATGACGATCTGGCGTCGGCGATCGTGCCGGAAGGTTGGGACCGTCGGGCGTTCATGATGCGGAGCGCGATGATCGGCGCCGTAGCGGTGCTGTCGGGCTGTAATTCGCCAACCCCGGAAAAAACCGCCGAACAGGCCGCTTCCGCCCCACCCGTTCCTCCCAAAACCGACATGTCCGCGGATCTCGACGTCGTCAAGAAGTCGAAGGGGCCGGTCATGACGACCCTCGAGGAGTTCTACAAGGTCGGGCCGGGGCCGTCGAGCTCGCACACGATCGGGCCGATGCGGATCACCTATGATTTCTACCAGCGCTGCACGAAACTGCCGGCCGATCAGTTGAGCAAGGCCACGGCGCTTCGCGTCCACTTGTTCGGCAGCTTGAGCGCCACCGGCAAGGGCCACGGCACCGAGCGGGCCGCGCTCGCCGGCATCATCGGCAAGGAGCCCGCGACGATCGATCCGCTGTTCCTGGACGAGTTGGCGGCCAAGCCCGATCAGACTTTCCCGGTGAAGCTCGGGAGCGCGACGTTCAACTCGTCGCTCAAGGACATCATCTACGACGCACCGAAGGGCAACTTTCCGCATCCGAACACGATGACGTGCAAGCTGCTGGCGGGCGGCACCGTCCTGCTCGAGCAGGAGTACTACTCGGTCGGCGGCGGGTTCATCGAATGGAAGGGCTATCAGCCGCCGAAGAAGGGCGAGCCGAAATATCCGTACGCCACGATGAAGGAGCTGCAGGATCACGCGGTCAAGAACAAGCTGTCGATCGCGCAGCTGGCGATGGCGAACGAGGTGGCGGTGTCCGGCAAGTCCGAGGCGGAGATTACGGCCTTCCTCGACAAGATCTCGACGGCGATGGTCAACATCGTCAAGTCGGGTCTCGCGGCGCCGCCCGCGACGCTGCCTGGGCCGATCAAGTTGAAGACCAAGGCCGGAGAGGTCTACAAACGGGCCATGGACGACAAGTACGAAGCGCAGCGCGGTGTCGGCGTCGTGGCTGCGTACGCGCTGGCCGGGTCGGAGGAGAACGCGCGGGGCCACCTGGTCGTGACGGCGCCGACCGGCGGGTCAGCCGGCGTCATGCCCGCGGTCGTATACGTTCTGGGCGAGGGCGGCCGCAAGTTGCCGCAGGCGAAGATCCGCGATGGTCTACTGGCCGGTGCGGTCATCGGCTACCTGTGCAAGCACAACGCGACCCTGGCCGGAGCAGAGGGCGGCTGTCAGGCGGAGATCGGTGTGGCCTCGGCGATGGCCGCGGCGCTGATCGCGCAGGCGCACGACTTCGATCATCAGGTGGTGGCGAACTCCGCCGAGTCGGCGCTCGAGCATCACCTGGGCATGACGTGCGATCCGGTCGCGGGCTTCGTGCAGGTTCCGTGCATCGAGCGCTGCGCCTTCGGCGCTGTCAAGGCGTGGACGGGGTTCATGATCGCCAGCAACGAAATCCCGGTGAATCGCCGCGTGGACTTCGACACAACCGTCAACGCGATGGCGCTCACGGCCAAGGAAATGAATTCGAAGTACAAGGAAACGTCAGAAGGCGGCCTGGCCGTGTCGGTCACGCTCTGTTGACGCGCGGCGGGAGCATCGTGACTCATCCTGGAACCGGCAAGTACGAACAACTGCTCGAGCGGTGCCGCGGTCTGGCGCCGATTCCGACGGCGGTCGCCTATCCCTGCGAGGAAACGGCGCTGTCCGGCGCGATCGACGCCGGCACCGAGGGCTTGATCGTGCCTATCCTCGTCGGACCGGCCGCGACGATCGCTGAGATCGCCAAGACCAAGGGCATCGACCTGGGCGGTGCGCAAATCGTCGACGCGGCCGACAGCCACGCCGCGGCGGCGATGGCGGTGCAACTGGTCCGGCAGGGCAAGGCCGAGCTGCTGATGAAGGGCAGCCTGCACACGGATGAGCTGCTGGGCGCGGTCGTCGCCCGGGAGACTGGACTCCGCACGGGCCGCCGGCTGAGCCATGTGTTCCTGATGGACGTACCGACGTACCACAAGGTCCTGATCGTGACCGACGCCGCGATCAACATCGCGCCGACGCTCGAGGACAAGGTGGACATCTGTCAGAACGCGATCGATCTGGCGCGCACGCTTGGCGTGGAACGGCCGAAGGTCGCGATTCTCGCCGCGGTCGAGACGGTGAATTCGAAGATGCCGGCCACCATCGACGCCGCCGCGCTCTGCAAGATGGCGGAGCGCGGACAAATCCGGGGCGGCATGCTGGACGGCCCGCTGGCGTTCGACAATGCCATCAGCCGCGAGGCGGCGAAGATCAAGGGCATCACGTCTGAAGTCGCCGGCGATCCGGACATTCTGCTCGCGCCGGACCTCGAGGCCGGGAACATGATGGCCAAGCAGCTGAGCTTCCTGGCCAACGCGGACAGCGCCGGCCTCGTGCTGGGCGCCCGCGTGCCGATCATCCTCACGAGCCGCGCCGACAGCCTGCGATCGCGAGTCGCCAGTTGCGCGGTCGCGGTGCTCGCGGCTCATGCCCGGCGGCAGCCGCCTCGTTGATCCCGTGAGGTGGCCATGGACGATTACGCGCTCGTCGTCAATGCCGGCTCGTCGAGTCTGAAGTTCTGCGTGTACCGGCGGCCCGCCGGAGACGCGTGGAAGCTCGACGCGCGCGGCCAGATCGACGGCATCGGTACGTCGCCGCGACTGACCGCCAAAGACGACGCGGGCGCTTCAGTCGCCGATGAAAAGCTGGACGCGTCGATTGGCGACGGTCGCGCCGCGCTTGGCGTGCTGGGCCAATGGCTGCGCGGCCGTTATGGCGGCGCGCGTGTGCTGGGAGTGGGCCATCGCGTCGTGCACGGCGGCACCAAATACGCCGGCCCGGTCATCGTCACACCAGCCATCCTCGACGATCTTCGGAAACTTTCGCCGCTCGCGCCGCTCCATCAGCCGCACAACATCGCCGCCATCGAGACGTTGAGCGAGAAGATGCCCGACGTGCCACAGGTGGCTTGTTTCGATACGAGCTTCCACCGCGGCCAGCCCGCCGTAGCCGAGCTCGTGCCGCTGCCCAAGGCGATTCGTAATGCCGGCGTCCGGCGCTACGGCTTTCACGGACTCTCCTACGAGTACATCGCTTCGGTGCTGCCGTCAGTCGCGCCGGAGATCGCCGACGGCCGCGTGATCGTGGCCCACCTTGGCAGCGGCGCGAGCCTTTGCGCGATGAAGGCGCGCAAGAGCGTGGACAGCACGCTCGGCTTCACGGCGCTCGACGGACTCTGCATGGGCACGCGCCCCGGCTCGCTCGATCCGGGCGTGATCCTGCATCTCTTCCAGACGATGGGGAAGTCGGCGGCCGAGGTGGAGACGCTGCTCTACAAGCAGTCAGGCCTCATCGGGATTTCGGGCAGCAGCAACGACATGCGTGATCTCATCGGCAATCCCGATCCGGCGGCACGCCTCGCGGTGGACTACTTCGTGTACCACGCAGCCAAACACATCGGCGCGCTAGCCGCCGTGCTCGGTGGGGTGGATGCGCTGGTCTTCACCGCGGGGATCGGCGAGCACTCGGCCGAGATCCGCCGCCGAATCTGCGAGGCCTCGTCCTGGCTCGGCGTCGCGCCGGATTCCAGCGCCAACGCCGCGCACGGGCCCAGGATCTCCACGTCGAGCAGCCGCGTCTCGGCGTGGGTCGTTCCGACCAACGAAGAGCTGATGATCGCCCGGCACACGGGCGCGCTGCTCGGCATTTCCGGCCGCCGCGCGTGAGTCGCGGCGCTCTTGGAGGTTGACATGAGTTCGAGCCCATCGCCGACAACGAAGGACACCGCCACTGGTTCGCCGTGGGACGGGTTCCGCGGAGCGCTCTGGCAGAAAGAGATCAACGTCCGCGCCTTCATTCAGCTCAACTACACGCCGTACGAGGGCGACTCGTCGTTTCTCGCACCGGCGACCGCTCGGACGAAACAGATCTGGGACACGCTGACCGCGCTGTTCGTCGAAGAGCGCAAGAAGAGCGTGCTCGACATCTCTCAGATCCCCGCGTCGATCACCGCGCATGGGCCCGGCTACATCGACCGCGACCGCGAAATCATCGTCGGACTCCAGACCGATGCACCACTGAAGCGCGCCATCATGCCGAACGGCGGGCTGCGCATGGTGCTGAACGCGCTGGAAGCCTACGGCTACAAGCCGGACCCGCACGTGGTGGAGGCGTTCACCAAGTACCGGAAGACGCACAACGAGGGCGTGTTCGACGCCTACACCGCCGACATTCGCGCCTGCCGGAGCTCGCACGTGCTCACGGGGCTGCCGGACGCCTACGGGCGCGGCCGCATCATCGGCGACTATCGGCGCGTGGCGCTCTACGGGGTCGACCGACTGATCGCGGTGAAGAAACAAGAGAAGCTGGCCCTCGATCCTGAGCCGTCCACAGAAGACATCATCCGCGACCGTGAGGAGCTGTCCGAGCAGATCCGGTCCCTGCAGGAATTGAAGACGATGGCGGCGAGCTACGGGTTCGACATTTCCGGCCCGGCGCAGACAGCTCGCGAAGCCGTGCAGTGGCTCTACTTCGGCTACCTGGCCGCGGTGAAAGAACAGAACGGCGCAGCCATGTCGCTCGGTCGCTGCTCGACCTTCCTCGACATCTACTTCGAGCGCGATCTCAAGGCCGGCCGGCTGACCGAGGAACAGGCGCAAGAGATCATCGACGACTTCGTGATCAAACTCCGTATCGTGCGGTTTCTGAGAACGCCGGAGTACGACGAGCTCTTCGCCGGCGACCCCACGTGGGTGACCGAGTCCATCGGCGGCATGGGAGACGATGGCCGATCCCTCGTGACGAAGACGAGCTTCCGCATGCTGCAGACGCTCTACAACCTCGGCCCGGCGCCGGAACCCAATCTCACGATCTGGTACTCCGCGCGGCTGCCGGACGGCTTCCGGCGGTTCGCGTCGAAGGTGGCCATCGACACCAGCTCGCTCCAGTTCGAGAGCGACGAAATCATGCGCCGGACGTGGGGCGACGACGGCGCGATCGCCTGTTGCGTGTCGCCGATGCTGATGGGCAAGCAGATGCAGTTCTTCGGCGCGCGCGCCAATCTGGCCAAGTGCCTGCTCTACGCCATCAACGGCGGCCGCGACGAGATGAGCGGCAAACAGGTCGGCCCCGCCTCGGAACCGGTCAAGGGGGAGTACCTCGAGTTCGACGACGTGGTCGAGCGCTTCGACAAGATGATGGACTGGCTTGCGAACGTGTACGTGAACGCCATGAACGTCATCCATTACATGCACGACAAGTACGCCTACGAGCGGCTCGAGATGGCGTTGCACGATTACGCGCCGATGCGGACGATGGCGTTCGGCATCGCTGGACTGTCGGTCGTGGCCGACAGCCTGTCGGCGATCAAATACGCCAAGGTGAAGGTGATCAGGGACAAGACGGGCCTCGTCACCGACTACAAGATCGAGGGCGAGTTTCCGATGTTCGGCAACAACGACAACCGGGTGGACCAGATCGCGAGCTACCTCGTGAGCTCGTTCATGGGCAAGCTGCGGAAGCATCGGACGTACCGAAACGCGCTGCACACGCAGTCGATCCTGACCATCACGTCGAACGTCGTGTACGGGAAGGCGACGGGCAACACGCCGGACGGCCGGCGGCAGGGCGAGCCGTTCGCGCCTGGCGCCAATCCGATGCACGGGCGCGACAGCCACGGGATTCACGCGGCCGGCGCGTCGGTGGCGAAGATTCCCTACCGCGACGCGGCGGACGGCATCTCGCTGACGGCCACGATGGTGCCCACCGGACTCGGCCGGGTTCCAGAGGACCGGATCACGAACCTCACCAACGTTCTGGATGCCTTCTTCAGCGCCACCGGGTACCACATGAACGTCAACGTCCTGAACCGCGACACGCTGCTCGACGCGATGGAGCATCCAGAGAAGTACCCGAGCCTGACGATTCGCGTCTCGGGGTACGCCGTGAACTTCGTGCGGCTCACGCGTGAACAGCAGATGGACGTCGTCAACCGTACCTTCCACGGAGACACGCATGTCTGAAGGGTCGGCCGTCTCTTTGGAAGCCGCGAGCCCATTCGAGCTTCGGGTGCACCTTGGCGACGCGGTTCCCGAGCAGACCGTTCGCGAAGCGCTGGCCAGCGGCGACATGGGGTTTCTGCACTCCTACACGACCGGCTCCGCCGTCGACGGCCCGGGCGTGCGCGTCGTGGCCTGGACGTCAGGCTGCATGTGGCGCTGCCAGTACTGCCACAACCCCGACACGTGGACGCTGACCAACGGCCTGCCCGTGTCGGTCGCGAAGGCCACCGAAGTGCTGGGCAAGTACCGCCACGGCCTCAAGGTGATGTCGGGCGGCTTCACGCTGAGCGGCGGGGAGCCGCTGATGCAACATCGCTTCGCGGTCAAGTTGCTGACGGCGGCGAAGCAGATGGGCATTCACACGACGATCGAGACCAACGGCTTCTTCAGTGAGCGCGTGTCCGACGCCGAGCTGGACCGCATCGATCTGGTCATGCTCGGGATCAAGGCGTGGGATCCGGCGCGTCACCTCGCGCTCACCGGAAAAGAGAACGCGCCGACCCTCGAGTTCGCGCGCCGACTCGCCGCGCGCAAGCGGCCGATGTGGATTCGCTTCGTGCTGGTGCCTGGGCTGACGGACGATCTGGCCGATCTGGCAAAGACGGCGGAGTTTGCGGCCGGCCTGGGCAATGTCGAACGTGTCGAAGTTCTGCCGTTCCACCAGATGGGCCGCTTCAAGTGGGAACGACTCGGCCTCAAGTACGCGCTTGGCCACGTGGAACCGCCGACCGCCGAATTGGCCGAGCGAGCGTGCGACGTCTTTCGCAAGGTCGGGCTTCAGGCATACTGACGGACGCCCACTTGCTGGATTCCGTCCGCTCCTTCCTCGAGTTTTCGCCGATGCTGGCGTTGTTCGCGGCGATTGGCCTCGGCTACGCGATCGGCCGGGTCTCGATCGCGGGCTTTTCGCTCGACATCGGCGGCGTGCTGTTCGCGGGCCTCGCGATCGGGGCAATCGCGCCCAAGGCGGCGCCGCCGGCGCTGGTGAGTTCCGTCGGCCTCGTGATGTTCCTCTACGGCATCGGCATTCAGTACGGCCGGCAGTTTTTCGCCGGCCTGCGTGGATCCGGACTGAAATGGAACGCGCTTGGGGCCGTCGGCGTCTTGTGCGCGCTCGGGATGGCGTTGCTGCTTGGCCGGGCGTTCGGCGTCTCGCCCGCCCACACGGTGGGCATGTTCGCGGGCGCGCTGACCAGCACGCCGACACTGCAGGCCGCGATCGACGCCGCCGGCGATCGCTCGCCAGCGATCGGGTACTCTGCCGCGTATCCGATTGGCATCATCGGACCCCTGCTGTGCATCTTCATCTTCTCAAAGCTCGTGAACGCCAGGGTGGCGCCTGCGCCAGCAGTGCCCGCGACCGTCGAGATTCTGCTTGACATCCAGCAGGGCACGACGGTGGCAGCCGTGACGGCCGGTCTGCCGCCCAACGTGCACCTCGTGGCCATCCGGCAGGGAGGCGCGAACAAGCTGCCGGATCCGCAAATTCAGCTCGAGGCCGGAGATGGCGTGCTGCTGTTCGGTGAACCCGGCGCGCTCGAGCAGGCTCGCCGGCAGCTCGGTCGCGTTGAAGCAGGGCGTCTCGCGAGCGATCGGCGTGCACTGGACATCGCGAGGTTCTTCGTGTCGCGCGCCGCGCTGACCGGTGTGCCGATCGGCCGAATGACGTTTCCGGATCGTATTGACGCCAAGATCGTCGAAGTGCGTCGCGGCGACAGCGTGCTGCTCGCCGATCCCGACCTGACGCTCGAATACGGCGATCGCGTGGGCGTCATCGCGCCGCGTCCGGCCGTGCCAAAGCTGCGCCAGCACTTCGGTGATTCGATCAAGTCGACCACTGAGGTGTCGTACATGTCAGTCGGCCTCGGCATGTCGTTCGGCGTGTTGCTTGGGCTGGTGCCGATCCCGATCCCCGGTTTCGGGCACTTCACGCTGGGTCTCGCGGGCGGGCCGCTCCTGATGGCGCTCATTCTCGGAAAACTGGTCCGGACGGGTCCTCTGACCTGGCACATGCCCCTGCCTGCGAACCTGACGCTTCGGGCGTTCGGCCTGACGCTGTTTCTCGCGGCGGTCGGACTGGGCGCTGGCGCGCCGTTTGTCGAGACACTGGCGAACGTTGGACTGTTGTTCCTGTGGATCGCCACCGCCATCGTCCTGGTCGGGGTGCTCGCCGGGTTGGTGGGCGGGCAGTTCCTGCTGCGGATGGCGACCGATGAACTGCTCGGCGTCGTCTCCGGGATCACCGGCAATCCAGCGATCCTCGTCTACGCCAACAAGGTGCAGCCGGGCGATCGGATTGACGCGGCGTACGCGACGGTCTTTCCGTCGCTGACGATCCTGAAGATTCTCTGTGCACAGATTGCCATCGGCGCGCTGCGCTGAGCGTTTCCCGCGGCGGGACGCGACGTGCTCGTCGACAGCGCTCGGTCTTGACGCGCGGGCCGACCGCGCTCATGCTAGTACCACGTGCAAAACGTCTACATCTCACCAGGCAAGGCTCTGTGCCGATTCTGCGGCGAGCAGGTCGCGATGAACGGGCTCTCGACGCACATCGCCAAGAATCACGCACGACCCAAGCGGAAGAACACGTCGCCCAAGCTCGTGCGCAAGCCCGCTGCTCCGAAAGCCACCGCGAAGTAGTCCGTCAGCGACTCATCGCGTCTGGCGGCGGCGCCGTGACGGCACCGGCGAGCGCGTATGTCGGCACGGGCGCGGGGAAGCCGGCCGCACCGAACGCTTCGCGAATCATCCGGTTCGTGTCGAAGTACACCTGCCAATAGTGTTCGTTCTTGCAGTAGGGCCTGACGCAAAGCACCGGCCCGGCCGCCGAGAATTGCAACACGTCGACGTCGGGCGCAGGCGTCGGCAGCACGTTCGCGAGGGCGACCAGCCGGCTCTTGAGGATCTTGATGGCTTCGTGATGATCGACCGCGCCGTTGATCGTCGCGGTCAGGTCCACACGCCGGTACTTGTTCGCCGAGAAGTTCTGGATCGTGTCCGAGAAGATCTTGTTGTTGCCGACGATGGTGAGGACGTTGTCGGGCGTGTTGATCGTCGTGCCGAACAGGCTGATCGTATCGACGGTACCGGTCACGCCTCCGGCGGTGACGAAGTCGCCGACCTTGAACGGCCGCAGAAACACCAGAAACGTTCCGGCGGCGAAATTCGCCAGCAGCCCGCTCCACGCGACGCCGATCGCCACGCCCCCGGCCGCCAGCAGCGCCGCGAAGCTCGTCGTCTCAACGCCAAAGTAACCGAGCAGAGCGACGACCAGGATGATGTTGAGGAGGGCTTTCAGCCCGGTGTGGAGGTAACGCGCGAGTGTCGGATCGAAGCTCTGCCTGGCCAGGGCGCGACCCAGCAGGCGGAGGGCCAGGCCAATCAGCCAACGGCCGATCAGCCAGAGCGCCAGGGCTCCGGCCACTTTCAATCCAACCTGCATGAGCGTGGAGACGGCCTGTTGGGTAAGGGCAGTGAGGTCCATATGCGTTTCCCTTCAACACTGATTCGGACACCGAGCTGATGTCCGACACAAGTCGGGCTATGCTGGGGCCATCGTGGTTGACGACGGCGCGGCTCGCCCGCTGACGAAAGAGGCCCGGGATGCAGTGACCCCGGACCAGATTATCGCGCTTGCAAAAGCCGGCAATGAACGATTTCGTACCGGCCGGCAACGTAATCGCGACCGGTTGGTCGAGCAGCAGAGGACCGCGGCCCAGCAGTCGCCGGCAGCGATCGTGCTCGGGTGCATGGACTCGCGGGCGCCGGCCGAAATCGTCTTCGACCTGGGCTTGGGCGCCATCTTCAACTGTCGGGTCGCGGGCTCCGTCGAGAGCGAGGATGTACTCGGGAGCATGGAGTACGCGACGAGGATCGCGGGCGCGAAACTGATCGTCGTGAAGGGACATTCGTCGTGCGGGGCAATCCAGGGAGCCATCGCCGACGCGAAACTCGGCCATCTGACTCAGCTGCTCTCCAAGATCCGTCCAGCCATCGCGGAGACCGAGTATCGGGGGACGCGGACAGCCGATAACCCGGAGTTCGTCGATGCCGTGGCGCGCAAGAGCGTCGAGTTGACGGTGGGTCGGATCCGGGAAAGCAGCCCGGTCATCGCCGAACTGGAGCGGTCCGGGGCCATCAAATTAGCCGGGTGCTTCTACGACCTGTCCACCGGTGTCGTTGATTTCCTGAGTTGAAGGCGAACGGCCGCGGCCGAGCGAAGCGAAGGCCGCCCGAGCGAACGGAGCGGGGCAATCGGGGCCCCGCCTAGAACTTGAACCCGAACGCGTTCGACCACCCGTAGTCGTTCTTGGAGAAGCCGAGCGGCGGCTTATTGTCGTAGTTGTCGAAGAACCCGATCCGGAGATACCAGTCGCCCGGCAGGTTGAAGTCGAAGTCGAACCGATAGGCGATGCGCTGCCGGCCTGAGATCGTCAGGCTGGGATAGTACGTGAACCGCGTAATGAAGTCGGTGACCTTCAACTTTTCGGTCATGAATTCCGTCCCGAAATAGGCTTCGGCAGAGTTCTTCGTGGGCACCGTGTTGTCCGTGTAGTTCTCGTTGGTCCACGCGATGCCGGCTCCGGCGGCCAGATGCTGCGCGGAGGATCGCATTACGTACATGCCCGCGCCGCCGCCGATCGTCGTCCGCAGATCCAGCCCCTGTTCTTCGCTGTTCAGGAAGTCTTGCGTGGTGTTGACGTACCACTTCGCCCCGAGCAGACGGCGGAAGTCGTTCGAGAGATCCCAGCGTTGGGTCGTGGGCGCGTTGTCCTGTGAGCTGCGGAAGACGTTGGCGAAGAGCGTATCGCCGTGGTGCTCGTCCTTGTAGGAAAGGTTGGTGCCGAGCGAGAGCTGCGTCGCCGAGTTGGCGCGCGTCATGCTGTAGCCGAAGTCCAGGCCTGACTCGAACCGTGACCAGAACTTCATCTCGAACGGCTGGACGGTCGACACGTCCGCCAACGCGACGGTCGTCGCGCCGATCTGCACTTTCTTGTCCGGACTCGGCGTCAACGAGCCCGAGAGACGCCTGCCGTCGAACGTCTCCACGATGAACTGCCGCTGGCTCTGAATGGAGACGACGTCCTCCCATTTGATCTTGAAATCGACATCCGAATAGGGAGGGGAGAGCGTCAGCACATCCTTCCCGACGTTCTTGATCTCGCCGACGAGTCTGTCTCCGTTGGTCGTGACCACGACGTCCTGGGCCGACGCGACGCCGGCGCTCGCCATGAACGCGACAAGCCAGACCAAAGTGATTCCAATGACCCGCGTACGCATCGGTCCTCCTTGGCGATCGTCGTGGGGGGCAGCCGATTCTATCCCCGACGTCCCCCGCAACAACCCGGGTCCAGGCGCGCTACAATCAGCCGTGTTTTCCTGCTCCAAAAATCTTCAGGGAGTCTTCAGATGAGACGACATGCCTTTCTCTTCGTCGCAATGAGCGTGCTCGTGACGACCGCGGGACTTGCGTTCCAGGCCGGCACCGACGGGCCGTACAAGGTCCTGAAAACCGCGAAGGTTGGCGGCGAAGGCGGCACGGACTACATCTTCGCGGACCCGGTCGGCCGGCGGCTGTACATCACGCGTAATGCGGCGCAGGCGCAACCGGCCACCGACACGAGGCCGGAGGTGGCGGCCTTCGAAAAGCGGTTGACGATCTTCGATCTCGACACGCTTGAATCCGTGGGAACGATTCCGGGCGTCGGCGGCAATGGTGCGACCGTCTGCCCGAACACGGGCCACGGCTTTACGAGCGACCATCCGCAACCCTCGATGTTCGACGTCAAGACCATGAAGCTGATCAAGACGATCGAAGTGCCGCAGGGATTCAGCGCCGACGGCATCTACTGCGATACCTCCAGCGATCGCGTCTACATCGGCAGCCATCCGACGAAGAGTCTGATGGTGGTTGACGCGAAGGACGGGACGGTGCTCGGCAATGTCGATCTCGGCGGCACGCCGGAGCAGACGGTCGGCGACGGCAAAGGCACGATCTATCAGGTCCTGCAGGAGCGGCCGGGCGGCGTCGCGGTGGTCGACGCGAAGACGATGAAGGTCACGGCGACCTATCCGTTTGGCGAAAACGGCGGCTGCAATGGGCTCGCGCTCGATGTGAAGAATCAGATTCTGTTTGCCGCGTGCAGCGCCGTGGTCCCGGCCCCGCCGCCCGATCCCAACGGCAAGCCGCAGCAGGCGTTTGTCATCCTGAGCGCGAAGGACGGGAAGATCCTCGAGAGGCTGCCGCTCGCGGGCAGCTCCGACGGCGCGACGTTCAATCCGCAGACGATGGAAGCGTTCAGCACGCAGGGCAACGGCACGATGACGATCGTCAAGGAGAAGAGCCCGACGAGCTTCGAAGTCGAGCAGAACCTGAAGACGTGGCCGTCGAACGGCGCGCGCACGATCGCGTTCGACAGCAAGACGGGCCGCCTCTTCGCGATGGCCTCGGAGGCCGCGCCGCCCCCGCCGCCTCCACCGGCGGGGACACCGCCACCGACAGGCCGTGGCCGTGGACCCGGCGCGATTCCGGGGTCGTTCACGATCATCATGGTCGGCATCAAGTAGGCAGACCGATCCGTCCGAGGCGCGGCGCCGTGGGTCTTCCAGGACCCCGGCGCCGTTGCTCTTTGGACCCGGAAATCCCCGGGGAACCCGCGAAGTTTCCCGCACTCTCTTCCCGCGCGCGAAGCCAGCACCGGAGCGGACCCGCCATGAGACGGCCGCGCCGCCCGGCACCAGCCTTGCTATGACCTCATCTGATCTGCTTGCACTCGGGCCCGTACGGCCCTGGAGGTACGACCATGGCGACTTCACCCGCGCCGGCGATTGACACGGGCGCGACCCTGACCTACAACGACACGCCGCTCAACCTGCCGCTCGTGCGAGGTACCGAAGGCGAAACGGCGATCGACATCCAGAAGCTGCGTGCTGCCACCGGCCTCATTACGCTCGATCCGGGGTTCGGCAACACGGGCGCGTGCCGCAGCGCGATTACGTTCATCGACGGCGAGCGGGGGATTCTGCGGTACCGCGGATACGACATCGCCGAGCTGGCCGAGAAGAGCACGTTCCTCGAGGTCGCGTGGCTGCTGCTCTACGGCGAGCTGCCCACGGAGAGCGAGCTGGCCGGGCTCACGGGTGAGGTCACGCGGCACACGATGCTGCACGAGAACTTCCGGCGCTTCTTCGAGGCGCTGCCCAAGGACGCGCATCCGATGCCGGTCTGCGCCGCAGCCGTGGCCGCGCTGGCGACGTTCTATCAGGGCGCCGAGACGAACGGCGTCAGCCTGCGCGAGAACGTCGTGCGTCTCATCGCGAAGATGCCGACGGTTGCCGCCTATTCGTACAAGCACTCGATCGGCCAGCCGTTCGTCTATCCGATCAACCGCCTGAGCTACGCCGCGAACTTCCTGCACATGATGTTCGCCACGCCGTGCGACGAGTTCGAGGTCGATCCGCTGATCGCACGCGCGCTCGATCTGCTGCTGATCCTGCACGCCGACCACGAGCAGAACTGCTCGACGAGCACCGTGCGCGTCGTCGGCAGCTCGAAAGCGAATCTGTTTGCGAGCGTCTCGGCGGGCATCGGCGCGCTCTGGGGCCCGCTCCATGGGGGGGCCAACCAGCAGGTGATCGAGATGCTCGAGCGCATCGAGGCCGAGGGCGGCGACGCGCAGACGTTCGTCGATCGCGCGAAGGACAAGAAGGACAACAGCCGGCTGATGGGCTTCGGCCATCGCGTCTACAAGAACTACGACCCGCGCGCGGCGATTCTCCGCAAGTCGTGCATCGACGTGCTGCAGCGGCTCGGCATCCAGAGCCGGCAGCTCGAGATCGCGATGCAGCTCGAGGACATCGCGCTCAAAGACGAGTACTTCATCAGCCACAAGCTGTACCCCAATGTCGACTTCTACTCGGGGATCATCTACAAGGCACTCGGCATTCCGGTGAACATGTTCACGGTGATGTTTGCGATCGGCCGGATGCCCGGGTGGATCGCGCAGTGGCTCGAGAGCCGAAACGATCCGGACAACCGCATCGCGCGGCCCCGCCAGATCTACACCGGCGCGACCCGGCGCGCGTACGCGCCGCTCGATCGGAGGTAGCGTCATGACGACGGCGACACGCTTCGAGGCGCGGCGCGATCCCCGGAACGGTTCGCGCTATCTGGCGGTGTTCACGCGCGGCAGCGCGCTCAAAGACGATCCCGCGCTCAACAAGGGCACGTGCTTTACGCACGACGAGCGAGAAGCCCTCGGACTCACCGGGCTGCTGCCGCCGGCCGTGCAGTCGTTCGACGAGCAGCTCGAGCGCGCCTACGGCAACTACCTGATAGCGGGCGACCCGGTACGGCGCTATCTGTTCCTCGTCGGCCTGCAGGACCGCAACGAGACGTTGTTCTGCCGGCTGGTCCTCGAGCATCTCGACGAGATGGTCCCCGTGATTTACACCCCGACCGTCGGGCAAGCGTGCGAGCAGTACAGTCACATCTACCGGCGCGCTCACGGCGTGTACATCACGCCGGACGAGCGCGGCCGCATCGCGGACGTGCTCCGCCAGGCCGCGTACGCCGATCCGCGGGTCATCGTCATCACCGACAACGAGGCGATCCTGGGGATCGGCGACCAAGGCGTGGGCGGCATGCCGATCGCCATCGGCAAGCTCGCGTTGTACACCGTGGGCGCCGGCATACACCCCACTCAGTGTCTGCCGCTCGATCTCGACGTCGGCACGAACAACGAGGCGCGGCTGGCCGATCCGATGTACCTCGGCCTTCGCAAACGGCGGCTGCGCGGTGCGCCGTATATCGAGCTACTCGACGAGCTGATCGCGGCCATCGCTCAGGTGTTCCCGCGCGCGCTCGTGCAGTTCGAAGACTTCGCGAGCGCCAATGCGTTCTCCGTCCTGGCGCGCTATCGATCGCGCATCCTGTCGTTCAACGACGATATTCAAGGCACCGGCGCCGTCGTCGTCGCGGGCATTGAGAGCGCGCTGCGCCAGACGGGTCGCCGGCTCGAGGACGCGCGCGTGGTCTTCTACGGCGCGGGCGCGTCCGGCGCGGGATCGGCGCTCGCCGTGCGAGCCGCGATGCGCGAGGCCGGCGTCGCCGCTGGGGATCTTGGGGGACGCGTCGTCTGCCTCGACTCGAAAGGACTCATCCTCGCGGGCCGCGCCGGGCTGGATGGCGCGAAGCGCGAGATCGGCGCCGACCCGGCGCTGGTCGCCGGATGGCGTGCCAGCGCGGGCGACTGTTTCACGCTGGCGGACGTCGTTCGACAGTTCAAGCCGGACGTGCTGGTCGGTGCGTCCGGCCAGTCCGGCGCGTTCACCGAAGCGATCGTGCGTGACCTCGTTGCTGGTTGCCCGCATCCGATCGTGCTTGCGCTCTCGAATCCGGATACGAAGACCGAAGTGACACCGGCGAATCTTCTTCGCTGGACAAACGGGGCCGCGATCATCGGCACGGGCAGCCCGTTCGCGCCCGTCGAGCATGCGGGACGCACGTACACGATCGGGCAGGGCAACAACGCCTTCATCTTTCCCGGCGTCGGCCTCGGGGCGACTGCGGTCGAGGCGCGCTGGCTGCCAGATGAGGCGTTCGTCGCCGCGGCGCGGGCCCTCGTCAACGCCACGGCCGCCTCGTCACGCACGGGCGATCCGATCTACCCGCCGCTCTCCGACCTTCGTCGGGTGTCACGCGACGTCGCCATCGCGGTTGGCGCCGCCCTCGTCGATGCCGGCGCCGCGCCACAGCTTTCGCGCGCGGAGATCGAGCGGCGAGTGACCGAGGGAATGTGGGTGCCGGAGTACCTGCCGTACCGGGCCGCGAGCCCGACATCGTCGGTCGAACTGGTCGAGGCGGCGCACGACGTCATGCCATCGGTCTGAGCACGACGTCGGCGTCCGCCCGACCTCAGCGACAGTCGAACAGCGCCATGAATCCGAAGTCCATGTGCACTTGTTGGTGGCAGTGAAAAAGCGACAGGCCGGTGGCGTTCGCCGTGAAGTCGATCTCCATGACCTGGTAACCGTTGAGCATCGCGACGTCCTTGACGACGCCGCCCGCGGGACGACCGGCGACTGAGACGATCTCGAAGCTCTGCCGGTGCAAGTGGATGGGATGAATGTCGTCCGTGCCGTTGCGCATGCGCAGCCGATAGCGCGCGCCGCGGCGTAGTATGAACATCGGCTGTTTCTTGTCCATGGAGAACGCCACGCCGTTGATCCGCCACTGATTGAACCCGTCGAGCGCGGCGTTGTCCTTCGTGAAGGTCATCTCGATCGTCTCGTCGACAGGTGGTCGCGTCGAGCCCGGGCGGCCGAAGCGCGTGTAGTCCCACTTGAAGGACGGGGGAGCCGCCCACGCAGGTTTACCGGTTGCGCCGGCGTACTCGACGACGATACCCATGCCGTGGTCGCGATCCTCGCCGACGTCGCCGAGAATCCACACGCCCGGGCGGGTCATGTCGACGATGGCGGAAATGCGTTCGGCGGTGCCGAGCCACAGGACCGGCACCTCGACCGGCGCGGCGAGCGAATTGCCGTCGAGCGCGACGACCTTGAACGTGTGCCCGGGCAGCGCCAGGCTGCGAATCTCGGTGGCGCTGCCGTTGACGATGTGCAACAGCACGCGCTCTCCGGCCTTCACGCGAATCGGCTCGCCGTGGCCGAGCATGCGACCGTTGATTGAGAACGCTTCGTATCCCACCTCGTATCCGTGCGCTGTCCCCTTGGCGAGTGACGCCTGCATCGCAGACTCGCCCTGACTGCGGAGCGTCGGATCCGCGTCGGGCGGCGCGAGGAAATCCATCGGCATGTCGCCGCCGCGGCTGAGTGCCGGCTCGAACTCCTTGAGCGTCAGAAACACTTCCCGATCGTACGCGCCCGGTTCTTGCGCCGGGTCGATGTACACGGGCCCCACCTGACCGCCGTACTGACCGGAGCGCAGATCCGCGCCGGCAACGAGGTGCGTGTGGTAAAAGCGAAGGCCCGAGGGGCCTGGGGTGAACGAGATCCGTCGATGTCCGTGCGCCGGAATGTACGGCGTGCCCTCCTCGGCGGCGCCATCGACGTCGACCGGCACGGTCTGCCCGTGCCAGTGCAACTGCTCGGGTGTGTCGGTGTCGTTATAGAGGTCGATCGTGACCGGTCGACCTTCCTTCAGGCGAATCAGCGGGCCGGGGAACTGCCGGTTGTAGAGCGTCGTCGCGATGATCCGGTCGGGCGCGAGCTCGACGAGCCCCGTGGCGATGCGGATCGTGTAATCGGCGGGGGTGTCGGGCGCGGCGGCCGGCGCCGCAGACTTCTGCTCCGGCCGCGAGCAGCCAGGCAGCAGTCCGGCGAGAGCGGTCAGGCCCGCCGCTTTGAGCAGCGTGCGTCGGTCGACGGTCATGCGGGCGTCCTACTTCCAGCAGTTCGCGCCGCCACCCCGCGCGGTCGCCGGCGTCGGCGCGCCGCCGGTCGGAAGGCCGACGACTGGCTCTTCGTCAGGACTGGCGCCGCGCCCGCGGCCGCCGCGTCCAGGCGGGGTCCAACCGTCGCACGCCGGACCGTTCTGCACCATGCGTGTGTCGGCGCTGACGGTGTAGCCGTTCAAGAACTGCGCGCCGGCGTTCCCGTAGTACTTCCCGTATTTCAGCGCGGCGTCGTGCACCTTGATGATCGCGTCCTGGTAGCGCGGATCGTTCTGAGGCCACCCCGAGAAGCTCGAGAGATCGTTGTTGCCCAGGATCACCACGTCCACGCCATGCGTCGCCGCGATCTCTTCGGCCATCGCCACGCCCTCGAGCGTCTCGATCATCACGGTCACGAGCATGTTGTCGTTGATGGTCTGGCGATAGTTGAGGCCCGACCACAGCTGGCTGTAGTACCCGCCGCCGGCGCTGCGCCGGCCGAACGGCGGATAGCGCGAGAACCGCGCCGCATCCCGCGCCTCGAGCGCGTCGTCCACGGTCGGGACGATGATGCCGAGCGCGCCGATGTCCGTGGCTTTCTGGATGCTGGACTCGAAGGCATCGGGCATGCGGATGAACGGCGCCGCGCCGGCGCGCGGACAGGCGGCCAGCATGCGCCGGATCTCGTCCCACGACATCGTGCTGTGCTGCATCTCGAACCAGATGTAATCGAAGTGCTTCGCCACCTCGCAATATAGATCCGGGTCGTAGCTCGAGATCGTGTAGCTCGTGATTTGCCGATCGCTGAGCAACGCTTCCTTCGCGCGGTTGTAAAGCGGCCGAGGCGTGGCGGGATTCATCATCGCCTTCACCTGCCAGCCCCAGCCGCGGTCATCTGCCTTCTTCGGTGTCAGCGTGCCGCCGATCGGCGCTCCGCCTGTCGCACCGCCGCGCTGGCCGCCACCCTGCCGGCTATCGGGCGCCGCGGCGGCGAACGAGAGCGTGACCGCAGTAGCTACCGAGCCCATCACGACGGCAAGACGCAGCCGAAACATAGGCACCTCGCGTGCTTAGAAAAGGTGGTGCATCATCGCACAGAACGATGCGCTACGATGGCGGGCACCAATGAACAGCCGGTGGCCCGGAAGCGTCCTTGCCGTCGCCGTCGTGATGCTCGTGTCGGCGTCCGGGCAGTCCACGAAATCGGTGTGGAACGGCGTGTACTCATCCGAGCAGGCCACGCGCGGCGGCGACCTCTACCGCATCAAGTGCGCCGAGTGCCACGGCGACGACCTCGAAGGACGGGAACGCACGCCGGCGCTGGCCGGCGGAGCGTTCGGACAGCGTTGGGATGGCGCGACGCTGAAGAAGCTGTTCGAGCGCATGGAGGAAATGCCGCCCGACGATCCGGCGGCGCGACTCGCGCCGAAGCAGTACGCCGATCTCCTCGCGTTTCTCCTGAGTGCCAACAACATTCCCGCCGGCACGACGGCGCTCGTCGCGGACAAAGACGCGTTGGCAGCGATCAAATACAACAGTCAGCGGCCGAAGTAGTTGTCGTGGAGGTCACCGTGCGAAGAACTGTGTCCATTTCGACTGCCGTCGCTGGCGTCGTCCTCGTCGCGGCGGCGCTCGCGCAATCGCCCTCCGCGCCCGTCGATTGGAAGACCTACGGCGGCGATCTGGCGAGCACGCGCTACTCGCCGCTCGATCAAATCAACAAGGACAACTTCTCGCAGCTGAAGATCGCGTGGCGCCTCAACACCAACGCGTTCGGCCGGCCTGACACGCTCTATTCGGCGACACCGCTGTTCGCGCGGAATGTGCTGTACACGACCGTGGGCACGACTCGCACGGTCGTCGCGCTCAATCCCGCGACCGGAGACGTGCTGTGGAAGCACGTCGAAGAGGAAGGGCCGCGCGGCCAGAGCGCGCCGAGAACGGGCGCCGGCCGCGGTGTGGCGTATTGGTCGAACGCTGATGGATCCGATCAGCGCGTCATCTACGTGACGCCCGGCTACCGAATGGTCGCGCTCGACGCGACGAGCGGCAAGCCGGTGCCGACGTTTGGGATGGATGGCGTCGTCGACCTCAAGCTCGACGACGACCAGGAGCTCGACCTGGTGACGGGCGAAATCGGATTGAACGCGACGCCGCTCGTCGCCGGCGACGTGGTGGTCGTGGGCGCCGCGCATCGTCCGGGCGGCTCGCCGCGAACGATGAACAATGCCAAAGGGTACGTCCGCGCGTACGACGTGAAAACGGGCAAGCGCCTGTGGATCTTTCACACGCTGCCGAAGCCTGGTGAGTTTGGCTACGACACGTGGCTCGACGACAGCGCGCAGAAGAACGGCAACACCGGCGCCTGGGCGCAGATGAGCGCCGATCTCGAGCTCGGTCTCGTCTACGTGGGCGTCGAGATGCCGACCGGCGACTACTACGGCGGTAACCGGCCGGGCAATGCGCTGTTCGACGAAAGTCTCGTCGCGCTCGACCTCAAGACCGGCACGCGCAAGTGGCACTACCAGTTCGTCCATCACGGCGTCTGGGACTACGACCCGCCGTGCGCGGCGGTATTGTTCGACGTGATGCAGAACGGCCGGCGCATCCGTGCGGTGGCGCAGCCGACCAAGCAGGCGTTCCTGTACGTGCTGAATCGCGAGACTGGCGAGCCGATCTGGCCAATCGAAGAGCGTCCTGTGCCGCAGTCGACCGTGCCGAACGAGCGGACGAGCCCGACACAGCCCTTTCCCACCAGGCCCGTTCCGTTCGATCGGCAAGGCGTGTCCGTGGACGATCTGATCGACTTCACGCCGGCCCTGCGCGCCGAAGCCCTCGAGGTCGTGAAGCGGTACAAGATCGGTCCGCTCTACACGCCGCCATCGCTGAGCAGCGTCGATGGTCCGCTCGGAACATTGCAGCTGCCCGCGGACGTCGGCGGCGCGAACTGGCCCGGCGCGTCACTCGATCCGGAAACGAATCGTCTGTACGTGCATTCGCACACGGCGGTGTTCGTCTCGGGCATCGTGCCCGCCAATCCTGCCTCGTCAGACATGGGCTACGTCTCTGGCCAGGCGCGTCCGACCGGCGCAGGCGCGCGCGGAACCGGCGGTCCGCCCGCCGCCGGGCGCGGCGGCACGTCTGTTCAGGGCTTGCCGCTCATCAAGCCACCGTACGACCGGATTACGGCGTACGACATGAAGACCGGTGACCTCGTCTGGCAAAAGACACACAGTTCGACGCCGGACGACATCAAGGATCATCCGGCTCTCCAGGGGCTGACGCTTCCGCGTCTTGGCCAGCCCGGCCGCACGTTCATCGGCACGCTCACGACGAGGACACTTCTGATTGCCGGCGAGGGTGGAGTACATCGCAACGACGCGGGTGAGCGCGTCGCGCTGCTGCGTGCGTACGACAAGGCCACGGGCGCCGATATCGGCACCGTCGAGATGCCGGACAAGCAGACCGGGTCCCCGATGACCTACGCGATCAACGGCAAGCAGTACATCGTCGTCGCCGTCAGCGGTGTCGATGGCGCCCAGCTGATCGCGTTCGCCTTGCAGTAGGCACTGAACGCACTCGTCTGGCGCTAGCGTTTTAGCCAGCTCTTTGCGTTCTCGATGAACGTGATCGACGGCGTACCCTCGCGCCCGGCGGTTTGCACGAGGATGCGACCATCCGTGGTCACGTCGTATCCGCGTTCACTATAGATGATGACCCTGAAGCCCAGCGCCGCTGCATCGAACAACTGCGTCGGCTCGCCTAGCCTTGCGCCGGAGGTCAGGTCGACCGTTGCGAAGCACAGCGCGCGATTTGCGCCCGGAGTTTCGTCAGTCGGGCGACCACAGGCGAAGAAGAGGCCGCCGTCCGTCCAGCGAGGATAGCGGCCACCGCCGATCGATATCTGCGTGGTACTTCCCAGGTCTTTCAGCGGGGCGACGAAGACCTCGAGTTGTCCAGTCGTGTCAGACGAATATGCGATCAGTTTTCCCTCCAGCGAGAACGAGGCCTCGCGTGCGTTTTCGATGGGTATCTTCACCGGCGTCGCGCCTTCTTTTGCCTGGACCCGCCAGACGTGATCATCGGGACTCCAGTAAACCAGCTCGTCGTTGTTAATCCAGTTGGGTCCGCGAGCGCCACGACGCACGATCACATGCCGTTCATCGCCTGCTACGGTTCGCACACTCAGCTCGGATCCGGCGACGAAGGCAATGCGCTTCGAATCCGGAGACCAGGCAGTCTCGCCCACCGGGTCTCCATCGTGCCACTTCTTGACCTGATCCTTGGTGTGCATCCAGAGGCCACTGGCGTCCTGGCGGCGTCCGCCAGTAATCACCCTGTCCGCCCCGGCTCCGGGTAACAACGAAGGTGTACGGAACTCGCGCTGCGCTTTGCCGAACGATCCGAGTACTTTTCCAGAGCGATTGACCCAGACGAGGGTGCTGTCCACCACGCGCACTCCAGTAATGGCGGTCAACATTCCGGCCGCGGTCGAGGGGTGCGACCAGTCTTGCTGCACGAGTCTGGCCTCGGTGGTCCTGTCCCGGACATCGGGGGTCACCGCGAATGACCACAGGCCCGGCGTCCGAGTCGTCATTTCAAACACGATTTCAGATCCAACGAGAACTGGCCACCTCACGTCCGTGCGCTCACTAACGGACTGGTCGAGCAGGACGTGCTCTCGTTCTGCTCCCATTCCTTTCGGCGAGACGATGACTACTGAAGCGGTCTCACGGCGCGGGACGCTCTGATTCACGTCGCCGACGTACCCGTCGGTGGTCCATCGGACTGCCAGGATGCGGTTATCGAGCAGGCAGTGCGGATAGGCCAGACTGCCGGCACTCTGATGGAACCACCGATCCTGCCCGTCTTCGCTAACGGCCCGCATCCTCCGTCCGTTTCCCTGTAGGAAAACGATGTCGCCGTTCGGACACCAGGTTCCTCCCCAGAGCAATGCCGGCACCTGCTGGCCTCTCGTTCCTGCGGAAGCCGGGATGACTTGTATGCTGCGCTCGCCGGCGCGACGTTGAACAACTCGAAGTTCAAGTCCCGTCTCTGTTTTCCTGAAGTACGCAATGCGGGTGCCGTCATAAGACCAGAACGGATTCGCGGCACCGTCCGAGTCAGGCACCACGTGTTCGTCTCCGGTACTCACAGACCGCACCACGATCTGCTCGTCGCGAACGTAGACCAGATCGTGTCCGGTAGGCGAGAGTTGCGGCGCGGTGAGCCTGTCGCCAGCTGTGAGGTTCCGCTCGTGAAGCTCTGCTCGCGGCCAGTTGACCGCGACTGCCCCGATGGCAGTCGCAAGGATTCCCAAGCCGATCGCAACCGGCCAGAGCCCTTTCCGCCGTCGTGGGACGGCCGACGTGTGAGCGCCCGAAAGGCCGTCGTCGATCTCGAGTCGCGCTACGCCAATGTCAGAAAGTCGTTGGCGTAGATCGCGCACGACCGAGCGCCGCAGCAAACGCCGGATCGGCTCGGGCGTGTCGTCCGGCAGGTCGCTCCATCGTGGTTCGCGTGTCAGGACGGCGGCGATAGTCTCGGAGACGCTATCGGCGTCGAAGAGGCGCTGCCCCGTCAGCATCTCGAAGAGCAGACAGCCGAACGCCCAGACATCCGCTCGCTTGTCGACCGTGAGTCCTTTCGCTTGTTCTGGCGCCATGTACGCCGCCGTTCCGAGAATGGCGCCCACACTCGTCATTGCGGGCGAGGTCATCGTCGAGGCGCTGTCGCCCGCGCCCTCACGACTCTGATCGCGCGCCAGCTTGGCCAGCCCGAAGTCCAGAACCTTCACGACGCCGTCCGGCCTGATCTTGACGTTGCCCGGTTTGAGGTCGCGATGAATGACACCCGCCGCATGCGCGACATCCAGCGCGTCGGCGACCTGCCTTGCCGCGTTGAGCGCTTCATCGATCGGCAGAGCGCCACGTCGAAGGCGTTCGGCGAGGTCCTCTCCTTGGACGAATTCCATGACGATCGCTCGCACGCCGGCGGCGCCCCTCTCGAGCCCATAGATCTGCGCGATATTGGGATGGTTCAGTGACGCGAGGGTCTTCGCCTCACGCTCGAAGCGAGCCAGACGGTCGGGGTCGGTCGAGAGCTCGGCAGGCAGGAGCTTCAGTGCGACGTCCCGGTCGAGCGTGGTGTCCCGCGCGCGATAGACCTCGCCCATCCCTCCGGCGCCGATCCGTGAGGTGATTTCGTGGACTCCCAGTCTCGTGCCAGGGGCGAGGCTCATGAATTGTGAGTAGCGCGTGTAGCATATCGCCGATCGCGATGCAGCAGACGCGACGAGTCTGACCCCGGCACACTCCCGGACAAATCCCGGCTGACTCTCGGGACTCCACATCGGCCTGCTCCGTATCCTCCTTGCGATGGAGGACAACATGGCAACCGAAACGACAAAGACACGCCGCGAGCGGCTCCCGCTCAACGGCGTCGACACACCCACCTTGTTTGGCACGCTCGACCTGGTGAAGAGCCAGCCCGAGCTGGCCAAGTTCCAGTTCCGTGCCCGGAACCGCTGGCAAGGCGGCAACCTGAGCGAGACGACCATCGGCACGTTCTCAGGTGCGGGCGGGGAGCACGCGCACAAATCGACGTTCAAGGCGACGGCCGATCATCCCGCGGTGCTCGTCGGCCAGGATCGCGCGCCGCTCCCGGTCGAGTTCCTGCTGCACGCGCTGGCGTCGTGCATCACGGGCGGCATCGCGAATATCGCGGCCGCGCGCGGCGTGACGCTGACCGAAGTGGAGTCGACTCTCGAGGGCGACATCAACTTGCTCGGCATCCTCGGCCTGTCGAATGACGTTCGCAACGGCTATCAGGGCATCCGCGCCAGCTTCTCGATCAAAGGCGACGCGCCACCCGAGACGCTGCAGGAGATCGTGGCGCAGTCGCGGGCGCGTTCCGCGGTGTTCGACGTGCTGACCAACGGCGTGCCCGTGTCGATGTCCGTGAACGCCGGCTGAACCGCGATGCGCCTGGAAACAGCGTCGCGAGCGAGCGAGGCGAGCGAGCCGCGCGAACGGAGCGGGGCTCGTGGGGTCCCCGCCAGTGAGCGCGTTGGGGGGCGCGCGGGGGCGAAGCCCCCCGCCTTGAAGACGGACATTGTGATCATCGGCGGGGGACAGGCAGGGCTCGCGATGAGCCGCTGCCTGTCCGACTTGCGCATCGAGCACGTGATCCTCGAGCGCGGCCGGGTCGCGGAGCGCTGGCGAAGCGAGCGATGGGACTCGCTCCGCCTGCTGACGCCGAACTGGATGACCCGCCTCCCAGGCTTCCAGTACGACGGGCCCGATCCCGACGAATTCATGACCACGCGCGAGGTGGCCGCGTTCTTCGAGCGATATGCGAGCTCGTTTGCCGCGCCCGTGGAAGCGGACACCGCTGTCGACGTCCTCGAGTTCGATGCGGCAAACGGCGCCTACCAGGTGACGACGACGCGCGGCGTGTGGCGCGCGCGCGCCGTTGTGCTGGCCACCGGGTATTCGGACCGTCCGTTCGTGCCGGCGATCGCACGCCACCTCGACGCCGGCGTTCTTCAGGTTGTACCGAGCGAATACCGGAGCCCCGCAGCCTTGCCCGGCGGAGGCGTCCTCGTCGTCGGCGCGTCGGCGACGGGAGTTCAACTGGCCGACGAGATTCACGCCAGCGGTCGCCAGGTCGTGTTGTCCACCGGGCAGCACTTGCGCGTGCCGAGGCGCTATCGCGGACGGGACATCATGTGGTGGCTCGATCGCGCGGGAATTCTGGACGAGACCGAGGAGTCGGTCTTCGACGTCGAGATTTCGCGCCATGCGTCGTCGTTCCAGCTCGTCGGACGACCCGATCACGCCACGCTGGACCTGGACCGCCTCCGTCGCGCGGGCGTCCTCGTCGTCGGGCGTCTCGCGAGCATCGACAAGGATCGGGTGCGTTTCGATGACGACCTCGTGAAGACCACGGTCGCCGCCGATGCGAAGCTCGCCGGTTTGTTGTCGAGGCTCGATCGCGTGGCCAAGACGACAGGGCTCGACGGACTGGTCGACGAGCCCGAGCCATTCGAGCCGCTCTGGCCCGCGTTTGTGAACGCCCAGACGGAGCTTCAGCTGAAGGCCGCGGGGATCAGCACGGTGGTCTGGGCCACGGGCTACCGTCGCGACTATTCCTGGCTGAGGCTGCCGCTGCTCGATACGCGGGGCGAGCTGCGGCATCACGGTGGTGTCACGCCGTGCGCAGGCGTCTACGCGCTGGGATTGCCGTTCCAGCGAGCGCGCAAGTCGAGCACCATCGACGGCGTCGGCGCGGACGCGCGCCTGCTGGCCCGGCATGTCGCGGCCAGAGTTGGGCAGCGGTTCTGGCGCCGAGCGTGCCAGGTGGCGGCGTGTTGAAGCGGTCAACCGTTTGGGATTAGCCTGATCTAGTCAAGGCAAGGCTCCCCCCAGGGAGGCTCTATGAAGGCCCGCAAGATCGTTCCCACCGTCGCGCTGATCGCATTGGCTGGGCTTGTCCCCCTCGGTGCCCAGAGCAAGGACGCCAAAGAAGCACAGGAAGTCACCGCCGCAATCGCCAACTTCAAAGCAGATCCTGACGTCGCCAAGTGGTTCAACACGGCCTACGGCTACGCTGTGTTTCCGAGCATCACCAAGGCCGCCGTGGTGGTTGGTGGCGCCGCCGGGAACGGACGTGTCTTCGAAAAGGGCGCGTACATCGGCGACGTCCACGTGACGCAGGCCTCGATCGGCGCCGCGCTTGGCGGCGAATCGTTCGCGGAAGCGATCTTCTTCGAAACGAAAGCCGCGCTCGACCGGTTCAAGGAGAACAAGTTCGAGATGGCCGCCGGCATGAGCGCCGTCGCCGCCTCGTCCGGCAAGTCGAAGGACGCGAAATACACGGACGGCGTCGCCGTCTTCAGCCAGGCCAACAAAGGGCTCATGGCCGAAGTCAGCGTGGGCGGCCAGAAGTTCAAGTTCACGCCGAAGAAGTAGCGTCCGCCTTCGCTAAGGCTACGGCGGACCACCGAAGCCCCGGGCGAAGGTGGTCGGCCGTCGGAAATATACTGAGGCCGTCGCTTCATGCCCCAGAGCGTCGGCTTCGGCGAATTTCGCTTTCATCTCGACACGGGCCAGCTCTGGTTGCGTGCGGATGAGGTGCGCCTGACGCCCAAAGCCGCGGACGTGCTGAAAGTCCTCGTTTCGAATGCGGGGACTCCGGTGTCGAAGGGCGAGTTGTTCGCCTCCGTGTGGCCGGACGTCGCGGTGACCGACGACGCCCTCACGACCTGCATTCAGGAATTGCGCCGGGTGCTTGGCGACGATGCCAAGCACCCGCAATTCATCGAGACTCGCCATCGGCGGGGCTATCAGTTCATCGCGGCGGTGTCCCGGGAAGGCACCTCGACGCCGATCGCGGCGCCACCAACCAGCCGGGCCATTTCTTCGATCGCGGTGCTGCCGTTCGCGGACATGAGTCCGAGCCGCGACCAGGAGTACCTCTGTGAAGGCCTGGCCGATGAGCTCATCAACGCGCTGACGCATGTCGATGGCCTGCGCGTGGCCGCACGCACCGCGTCCTTTCAGTTCCGCGGCAAAGGCGAGGACATCCGGATCGTTGGACAGCAGCTCAACGTCGAGGCGTTGCTCGAAGGCAGCGTCCGCAAGTCCGACGATCGCTTGCGCATCACCGTGCAGCTCATTGAGGTGGCGAGCGGCCATCACCGTTGGTCGCACCGTTTCGATGGACAGTTCAAGGACGTGTTTGCGATTCAGGACGAGATCGCCGACAGCGTGGCGGCGTCGTTGCGCGGCGGCGCGCCCAATCCCGCAGAGAAACGGACGTGGTCTCGTGCACCCACGGGGACGAGGGCCTACGAGCTGTACTTGCGCGCACGCCAGCACCTCCCGAGGATCTGGCATCCCGATCTGGTGTCGGCCGCCGATTTGTTCCGCCGGGCGATCGAGCTCGACCCCGAATATGGCCCGGCTTACGCCGGCCTCGCCACGGCGCACTCGACGCTGTACGAATGGTTCGGCGCGAACGACGTGGACCTCACCGGCGCCGAGCGCGCCAGCGAGCGCGCGCTCGCATTGGCGCCGGATCTCGCGGAAGCCCACGTCGCGCGTGGATGCGCGCTGTCCCTCATGAAGCGGTACGAAGACGCATCGAGGGAATTCGAAGAGGCGATTCGCCTCAATCCCAACCTGTTCGACGCCCACTACTACTATGCGAGGACGAGATTCGCCCGCGGAGATGTCGCCGGTTCAGCGACGCTCTTCCGGCGCGCGGCGGATGTCCGGCACGAAGACTTTCAAAGTCCGTTCCTGCTCGCGCAGTCGCTCAAGATGATGGGCCAGCACGACGACGCCTCCGCCTGGCGGCGTGAGGGGATTCGTCGCGCGGAGCACACGCTGGCGCTCAATCCGATCGACGGGCGGGCCATGTCGCTCGGCGCCTTGTACCTGCTCGAGGAAGGGCAGGCCGAGCGTGCGATCGAGTGGTCCGAACGGGCGCTCGAGCTCTATCCGAATGACATGAGCGCGCTGGGTAACGGCGCGTGCCTGCAGGCGAAGCTCGGGCACACCGATCGGGCCATTGCTCTCCTCGAGCGCGTGTCCGCGCTCGGGTGGGGCCAACGCGATTGGCTGGAGCGCGACCCCGACTACGAGAGCCTGCGCGGCGATCCGAGGTTCCAGCGGCTGCTGACGACGTTCAAATAGCGGAGGGCTTCCGCCTTCGCTAAAGCTACGGCGGACCACCGAAGCGCCCACCGCAATCCCGGAACAATCCCGGTCCGCTCTCGGGACTCGATCCGACCCTGCCGCGTACGCTCGTCTCACATCGACCGGCCATGTCCGGTCGCACGAGCCCGATGGGCGGGCGACAAGAGAGGGAGTCATGAAGAAGACAGTAATCGCTGGTGTCCTGGCCGTCGTTCTGGCGGTCGCGGGAGTATTTTCGACGAACGTCGCGGCACAGTCGGGGGCCCAGACGTTCGCGGTGGCCGTCCACATCTCGTACCCGGACGGCTTCGAGTACGACGGCATCGTCGCGCGCGGTTTGTCGGCCTCAGACGCGGTGCCGATGATCGTCGAGTGCAACGAATCGCACAAGTGGGGAGCGGGATCCGCGGTCCGGTTCCACTGCTACGCGATTCCTGAGTAGCGCACGACTACGAGTCGCAGGCTCGCGCCGGAAGCGAGGGATCGCCCCCGAGTCCGCGCGGCCTGCGCCCTGTCAGCTTTTCATCGCAATAGAATCCCAATGACGGCCTACATACATGATGACGATCGGCTCTTACAGGAGAACACCATGAATCCGAACAAAGCGCTCTGGGAAAAAGGCGACTTCACGCGCATCGCCGACACCATGCGAGGCAGCGGCGAGGCCCTCGCACGCAGCCTCGCGATCACGAAGCATCTCAAGGTGCTGGATGTCGGGTGCGGCGACGGCACGACCGCGATTCCAGAAGCGATGCTGGGCGCCGACGTGATCGGCGTCGATATCTCGACCAACCTCGTCGCGGCGGGCAACCGCCGTGCCCAGGCGATGGGGCTGAGCAACATCCGCTTTCAGGAAGGTGACGCGTGCGATCTGGCCGGCATCCCGGACAAATCGTTCGATCTGGTGGTCAGCATTTTCGGCGCGATGTTCGCGCCGAGGCCGATGGACGTCGCCAAGCAGTTAGTGCGCGTGACCAAGCCGGGCGGCCGCATCGTGATGGGGAACTGGATCCCGGGCGATCCGACGGTGGTCGCACAACTGCTCAAGATCAGTTCCTCCTACACGCCTCCGCCGCCGGAAGGCTTCATCAGTCCAATGCTCTGGGGCGTCGAGAAAGAGGTCGTCGAGCGCTTCGTTGCCGCCGGCATTCCAGCCGGGAAGGTCTCCTGCGTGAAGGACACGTTCATCTTCACTTTCGATGGAGCGCCCGCGGACTTCGTCTCGGAATTCCGGCGCTACTACGGACCGACGATGAACGCGTTCGAGGCGGCCGAGAAGAACGGTCGCGCCGAAGACCTCGCGAAAGAGCTGAACGCGCTGTTCGCCAGTCAGAACACGAGTCGCAATGGCACCACGTCCATTCCGGCGACGTTTCTGCGGGTGACGGTCAACGTGTAAGCGCTGCCTTGTGAGACCACGATCCGGCGAACGGCTGGCGGCGGCGGGCGGATCGCGGAGGTAAGACGTCGCGCTTCAGTCGGAGTAGACTGACGCTGGCATGCCGCTCGACCGCCAGGTTGCGATCAAGGCCCTCGCCCCGGCGACGATCGACGTGTTCGCCATCAGTCCAGACAACCGCCATGTTTATTACGGCGGCGCCAGGGCCGAAGCGGACATCTGGATCCTCGAGAGGAAGTAGGCCGCGTGGGCGAGTTGACGGTTCAACCTCTCCTGGCCACGCCAACGGTCACGGTGCGTGATGGCCACTGTCAGGGAAGCCTACCAGGACCGAGCGCTGACGAGCACACGGTCACGACGCAGCTGGTGTTCCCGTATCGAGGCGTCTATGTGCGGCATCTCGGGAACGACGACGCCGTCGCCGAGAGCAACCAGGTGTTGTTTTTCAACGCGTACGAAGATTACCGCGTGAGTCATCCGGTGGCCGGCGGCGACGCCAGCCTGTCGGTGATTGTCGACGACGGACAACTTCGCGAATTGGCGCCTCGCTCGTTGCTCGGCGACGGTGCGCGGCTCACATTCCGCCGGCAGCGTCTGCGGATCGACGCTCGAGCGCAAGCGCTCGTCGCGGTCCTGCGGCATAGCCTGCGTCAACAGATCGCCGAGCCGTTGGAGGCTGAGAGCTTGACGCTCACGCTGGCGCAGCGCGCGCTGGGGCCGCGGACGGCGCATGTGCCCGGCGCGAGCGTGGGACGCCAACGACTGGTGGATCGCGCAAAGCTGGTGCTCGCAGGCGATCTGGCGCGACGCTGGACGCTTGCGGAGGTCGCCAAACACGTGCGGTGCTCGCCGGTGTATCTCACGCAAGTCTTCCAGCAGGTCGAGGGTCTCCCACTGTACCGGTACCAGCTCAGGCTGCGGCTGGCAAGAGCCCTCGATCTGCTCGGGCAATACGACGATCTGACGTCGTTGGGCCTCGACCTCGGGTTCTCCAGCCACAGTCACTTCACGGCCGCATTCCGCGCGGCCTATGGCCGCACGCCGACCGAGTTCCGGCAGGCCACACTCCGTCGTTAAGGATCGCTAAAGAACCTGATAGCGACGGTCTGTCACCGCGTGGCGTAATCGCGCTGTCCCCAATCTCTGGGACTCACGGAGGACGTCATGAAAGTCAAGACATGCGCGGCGTGTGACGCCGCACTGGACGCGAATGCCATCAAAGTGACCGTCGGCGGCAAGACCGTCGAGGTCTGTTGCGACGAATGCGCTCGGAAGCTCAACGATGCGCAGGTTGGCGCGGCGAGGAGGAACTGAGACCATGCCAGCTCTCACGTCAGTCCCCACGCGACGGAGCGTCCAGACCCCTTCTGGACGAATCAGCTACCTCGAACAAGGCGAAGGCCCAGCGGCGTTGTTCGTCCACGGCGTGCTGCTGAACAGCCATCTCTGGCGGCATCAGCTCGCGCATCTCTCGGATATTCGACGCTGCATCGCGATCGATCTGCTTGCACACGGCGAGACCGAGATTGCGCCCACGCAGGACCTGTCGGCGACGGCCAACGCGCAGATGCTCAAGGAATTCATCGACGCCTTGCACATCGAGCAGGTCGATCTTGTCGGCAATGACAGCGGCGGTGGTATCGCACAGATCTTCGCCGCTACACATCCGGACCGCATCCGCTCCTTTACACTGACCGACTGCGACGCGCACGACAACTGGCCGCCCGACGCGTTCAAGCCGTTTCTCACAATGGCGGCCGCCGGGGGCCTCCGCGGAACGCTCGAAGCGATGCTGGCGGATCCGCGCGTGTATCGGTCCCCTGAGGCGCTGGGGCCTGCGTACGAACACCCCGAGCTCGTCTCGGACGACAGCATCGAGGTGTATTTGCGTCCATTCGTCCAGACGGAGCAGCGCACGTGCGATCTGCAGCGTTTTCTCGCCGCGTTCGACAACCGCCACACGCGGGCCGTTGAGGGGCGATTGAAGAGCCTGACGGCGCCGACACTGATCGTGTGGGGAACCGACGACATCTATTTCGATGTGAAGTGGTCGCGATGGCTGGCGGACACCATTCCCGGGACACGTCTCCGCGTCGAGTTCGAGGGCGCGAGAGTCTTCTTCCCGGAGGAACGCTGGACCGAGTTCAACAAAGAACTGCGGGAACACTGGGACGCCGCGCAGCGGTAAGCGGACCATTCCGCCGCTGGCCAGACGTCTCATACCGCCAGTACGCGGCCCTGCAGGCGCGATATGCTGTGCCTTTCGGGAGTTGCCGATGGCCCCACGAAGCGAAGACGCGCCCAATCGTCCATCGCCTGACCGCCGTGACTTTCTCAAGGCTGCCGGAGCGCTGACCGCCAGCGTCGTCGTGTGCCACAACCTCGACGGCTTGGCCGGACCGCTGGTCGAGCCGGCCACCGGTGTCGCCGCGGCGTCGGTGACCTGGCGCGTGGCGCCGTTCGCGCTGACCCAGGTCGCGCTCGGCGACAGTCTCTTCCAGCAGAAGCGCGACCGCCTGCTGAACTACGCGCGCAACTACGGCAGCCCGACGGACGTGTTCGCGGGCCCGGACCGGATGCTGCGGAACTTCCGCTTCAACGCCGGTCTCGACACGAAAGGCGCGCAGCCGCCGGGCAGCTGGGACAACGGGACCGGCTACCTGCGCGGTCACTACTCGGGACACTTCATGAGCATGCTGGCGCAGGTCTACGCCAGCACCGGCGACGCGATCTTCAAACAGAAGCTCGACTACATGGTCGCGGGGCTCGCTGAATGTCAGGACGCGCTCGCGGCCGCCGCGCGCCGGCCGACGCCGCGCGAGGCGGGACGATTCACCCAGGCGTTGCGCCTCACCGGGTCGCCGATCGGCCAGGCCGAGCACGTCACGCTGCCCGAGGGCATCGTCAGCGGCCTCGGCGATTTCACGATCGCAGTGTGGATCAACCTCGCGCTGTACGACCGCGCGCTGCTCTCTGATTCCGGGCCGAACGCGAACGTGGCGGCGCTCAACAACGCCGCCGCGGTCTTCGACTTCGGCAGTCCCAATCCCGATTTCGGCGCGGCGCCGCTGGCGCGCATGTTCCTCGTGGTCCGGGCGTCGAACGAGCAGCCCGTGCCGCGGTTTGCGATCACGAAGAGCGGCGTCGACGGCGAACAGCGCATCGACGGATCGGCGCCACTCGCCACCGGCGAGTGGACGCACCTGGCGGTGACGCGGCGCGGCAGCGTGGGGACGCTGTACGTCAACGGCGAAGCCGCCGGAACGAACGGGGCGATGACGATCGCGCCGGCCGATCTCGGGGTCACCAAGGGCAACTGGATCGGGCGCGGGCAGTTTCCGCAGCGCAACACGCCGTATCTGAACGCTTCAGTGGACGAGTTCCAGATCTTCGATCGGGCGCTCGAGCCGGGTGAGGTGCGATCGCTGACGCAATCGTCCGGCGGCACGGTCGGCGGCGGCAACGTCGTGTGGTACCGCTTCGACGAAACCGACGGACCGGCGGCGACCGACGCGTCCGGCCGCAATCGGCACGGCCACATCATCGCGCCGACCGACGGCCGGCGGCACCCGGGATTCCTGTCCGCGTATCCGGAAACGCAGTTCATCCGGCTCGAGGAGTTCGCGGCGTACGGGGGCAATCCCGGCATCTGGGCGCCGTACTACACGCTGCACAAGATTCTGGCCGGGCTGCTCGACGCGCATCGGCACACGGGCAATACACAGGCGCTCGACGTCGCCGCGAAGATCGGCGACTGGGTGCACAGCCGGCTGGCGCCGCTGCCGCAGGCCCAACTCGACCGCATGTGGAACACCTACATCGCCGGCGAGTACGGTGGGATCAGCGACAGCCTGGCGGCGCTCGCGGCGGTGCGACCCGGCGGCACCGACTACGTCGCGACCGCGAAGCGCTTCATCAACAACGCGGTTTATCAGCCCGTCGCCGGCAACACCGACGTGCTCGACGGTCGGCACGCCAACCAGCACATCCCGCAGTTCATCGGGTACCTGCGCATCTTCGAGCAGACGGGTGAGCCGGAGTTCCACGCGGCGGCGCAGAACTTCTGGGACATGGTCGTGCCGCATCGCGTGTACAGTCACGGCGGCGTCGGCGTCGGCGAGATTCTGCGCGCGCGCGACGTCATCGCCGGGTCCCTCTATCAAAACCCTCAGGACGGCAATCACGCCGAGACCTGTCCGCTCTACAACATGCTCAAGCTCAGCCGGAATCTGTTCTTCCACGATCCGGATCCGAAGTACATGAACTACTACGAGCAGGGGCTGTTCAATCAGATCCTCGGATCGCGGCGCGATGTGGACAGCGTCACAGGCCCGATGGTGACCTACTTCGTGCCCGTCCGTCCGGGTCAGCGCCGGAGCTACGGCAACGTCGGCACGTGCTGCGGCGGCACGGGGATGGAGAACCACACGAAGTATCAGGACTCCATTTATTTCAGGGCCGCCGACGAGTCAGCGCTCTACGTGAACCTGTACATCTCGGCCACGCTCACGTGGACGGAGAAGCGTTTCATCATCACGCAGGCGACGAACTATCCGTTCGAGGGTGCGAGCACGCTCACCGTCAACGGCGACGGTCCGCTCGACATCAAGCTGCGCGTGCCGTCCTGGGTGCGCAAGGGCTTCGCGGTCCGCGTCAACGGCGCGGCGCAGCGGCTCGACGCGAAGCCAGGCACGTACGTGACCCTCAGCCGCACGTGGCGCGCCGGCGATCGGATCGAGATCTCGATGCCCTTCACGTTCCGGGCGGAACGCACGATCGACAACCCGGCGGTGCAGTCGATCTTCTACGGACCGACGCTCCTCGCCGTGCAGCACGAGGCGGTTGGGCAGAATCTCGAGACGGGGCTGATCAAGATGTCGTTCTACCAGCACGTGAAGCTCGACGGCGACCTTGCGCCCGCCATGACGCCGGGCGCGGCGCCGCTGCAGTTCACGACGGGCGGCTACACCCTGGCGCCGTTTTTCGTCGCCGATCCGTCGGCCGACGCCGAATCGCGCAACACGGCGCCGTACCACGTGTACGTGCGGCGGGACGAGCCGCAGATCGTGTTCCGGTCGATCGACTCAGGCGTGCCCAACCGCGCGCGTGAGGACGGGCTGACCTTCCTCGATGAGCTGTGGAGCGGCGCGCCGTTCGCGAACCATCGCGACTTCATGACGGCGGTCAACCGCATCACGTCGGCATGGCAGCAGGCGGGGCGACTCAGCGCCACCGAGCGCTCCGCCGTCGTCTCGGCCGCCGGTAAAGCCGAGCGCGAGCTCTGAAGACGGCCGGTCGGACCGCGCGACCAGCGGGCCGGCCGGAACTCACCGATCGTCGATCCGATACAGCGGCATGCCGGAAATCGTGAGCCGCAGTGCGTGCCCGTCAACGATCGAGTCGAACGAATAGCGCTCGGGGTTGAAGTCAGGCGAGGCGGGTTTGAAAAGCGCGGGACCGAGGACGGCGAGCTGCTGGCCAGCTCCGCCGCCGCTGGCTGCGATGAGCTGACCTCTATTGACAAAGACGCGCACCGGCGACGACTCCGGATTGTGGTTCTCATAGCGGCCGACGTACGCGCGGAGCCCGGGCTTCTCTTCGAATACCTTCGGGCCGGTGTAGAGCGGATTGAAATACCAGTCTGGGCCGTGCGAGACCTCGACGACTTTGCCGCCTTGACGTTCGAAGATGAAGGGGAAGGCGACGAGATCTGGAGTCGACGCTCGGAAGCCGTCTGCGGCGACGCGCGTCAGGGGAATCGTGCCGGCGTCGCGCTTCAGCGAGAGTGCGTCGTTCGCTGCGATGAACTCGATCAACCCGCCCTCCCGCGATTGATACACGCCAGCCCAATCACTCGCATTCGCCAACTGTCCCGATCGCCTCGCAGGCGGCGTCGGCAGCGGCTGATTGCGGAAGGCCGCTTTGATCGTGTTGAGGATCCACAGCCCAAGCGGGTTCGTCGGGCCATTGGTGAGCATGACGACTCCGTAACCATCGTTCATGTGTGCTTCGATCTGAGCGTTGAATCCGGCAATCGCACCGCCGTGCCCGATGACGGTGTCGCCGTCGACGGCTTGCACGCGCAATCCGTACGCGTAATTCTCGAGCGCCGGCGTGGTCATCAACGTGAACGCGCGCTCCGAGATCACGCGCCCGTTGGGCAGAGCACCGCGATTGAGAATGACGCGCACGTACGCGGCCATGTCGGCAGCCGTCGACGCGATGCTGCCGTCGCCCGCGCGGTACTCGAACCACGGCTCTTCGAGCAAGTCGGCGCTGTAGGACCAGCTCGAATAGCTGACAGGCAAACGCAGCCTCAAGGGGTCGTCGATTGCCGCCGTGCTCGCGTTCATCTCGATGCGCTTGAGAATCCGGCGCTCGATGATCGCGTGATACGGAGCGCCGTCAATCTGCTCGAGCACATATCCCAGCGTTTGGAAGCCGAGGTTCGAATACCAGTAGTGCGAGCCCGGAGCGTACGGCACATCGAAGTCGCGCAGCGCGTAGGTCGCAAACGGCGAGGACGCGACGTCGGCGCGATAGTTCGGGAGACCGGCCGTGTGCGTCAGAACGTCGTGAACCGTGATCGGTGCGGGTGTCGACCGCACGCTGAACCACGGCAGGTAGCGTGTCACCGGGGCCTGCGGATCGAGCCGACCCTCGTCGACGAGCTGCATGAGCGCCATCGCCGTGAACGACTTGCTGATCGACCCGATTTCGAACAGCGTGTCCGGTGTCGCGCGCACCTTCGCTTTGATGTCGCTGTAGCCATGCGCCACGATGCCAAGGGTCTGACGCCGATCAGTGACGGCGACGACGAACGCGGGTACGAGATCAGCCGTGGCAACGTCGATCGCTTGCAGTGCCGCCGCCAGACGGTCTGAGCCTCCGGCTCGCTGCGGCGAAGCCGCCTGCACGAAGCCCGCGACGAGGGAAAGCCCAGTCAGGCAGCTGACAATGGCGCGCGTCATGGCGGGAGCATAGCGCCAATAGCCTAGAATGCCCCCATGCTCTTCCGGGCCATCCGGTCGTGGATGCTCGCGCGTGGCACGGCCGCGCTCGCGGTCTTCGCCTTCGCAATCGGGATCGGCGCCGCGACGGCGATGTATACCGTCGTCAAGAGCGTGCTCCTGCGACCGCTGCCGTACGCGAACAGCAGCCGCTGGGTGACGATCTACAGCGGTCGCACGACCGAGCCCAAGCAGTTTGGGTCCCACAGCCTTCCCGACCTGGACGAGTTCCGACGCCGGTCGACGAGCTTCGACATCTTTGGCGTCTTCACGTTCAGCACGAAGAGCCTGACGTCGCCGGGCGACCCCCGGCACGTGACGATCGTCTCGGTCACGCCCGATCTCGTTCCGGCACTCGGCGTCGCACCGGCGATCGGCCACTGGTTCACTGACAACCGCAGCGCCGCGATTACGGACGCCTTGTGGCGTGCGCTTGGCGCCAATCCGAACATCGTCGGCACGTCGATGACGCTCGATCGGGTCGCATATACGATCACGGCGGTCATGCCGCCGCGGTTCGCCATGCCCATCTCGGCTCCGGGCACTGAGGGCGTCGCGACCGACGTCTGGATCGCGCTCGATCCGACGAGCCACGGGATGGATCCGAACGCGGGACTGTTCTTCGCCTACGCGCGGCTGAAGCCGGGCGTGACGCTCGACGGCGCGACTGCGGAGGTGAAAGGCATTGGCGTGGACATGGCCGCGCGCGATCCGATCGGCCACCAGGCCTACATGTCGAAGCTCGAGGATCTGCAAGACGTCGGCGTGCGCGATCAGCGGCCGACGCTGCTGCTGTTGCTGGCCGCGTCGCTGCTGCTCCTCGTCATCGCGTGCGCGAACGTCGCCGGCCTCCTGCTCGTGCGATCGGTGACGCGTGCGAGGGAAATCGCCACGCGCATCGCGCTCGGCGCCTCGGCGGCCCGGCTCGGGTGGCAGTTCTTTCTCGAGGGCGCGCTCGTGTCGATCGCCGGCGCCGCGCTCGGCATCCTCGTGAGCATGGCGCTGGTCCGCGCGGTGATGCTGCTCGGGCCGGAGTTCGTGCCTCGCACGTCGGTCGTCGAGATGGACGCGACTGTGCCTGTGGTTGCGCTGGCACTCGGACTCCTCACCGCCGTAGCGTCGACGCTCGCGCCGCTCTGGCAGACGAGGCAGACCTCGCCGGCCGATGCGCTCGAAGCCGGCGTCCGCGTGTCCGTTGGCGCGCGAGCCCGGCGCGTCTCGCAGGCGCTCGTCATCGCCGAGATTGCGACCGCGTTCGCCCTGCTCGTCGCCGGCGGCGCCCTCGCACTGCGACTGCGCGCGCTCGGTACAACGCCACCGGGGTTCGACCCCGATCATCTGCTCGCGTTTTCCGTGGACGTGCCGGCGCCGATGGGCCCGGACGGGCCGATGCGTCCGCCGCAGCCCTATCTGCGACAGCTCGCCGACGCCGTGAGCGCCGCGCCAGGCGTGATGATGTCGGGGTTCAGCAATCAGCTCCCGCTCGACGGATGTTGCTGGTCGACGACGATCGCGCGCGAGGGCCACCCACCCGGCAACACGGAACGCACGAGCTACATCATCGCAAGTCCGAGCTACTTCACGACGATGCGGATCCCGCTGATGCGGGGGCGATTCCTGACAGATGCCGACGTCAGTGAAAACCCCATGATGGTCGTGCTCAATCAGGCGGCGGCCACGCGGTATTGGGGTACCGACGATCCGGTCGGGAGCTTCGGGCGGCTCGGCACGTCTGGCACGCGCCTGCAGGTCGTCGGCGTGGTCGGTGACGTGAAGAACAACGCCCTCGGCGATGCGACGGTTCCGGAGGTCTACGTCTCGAGCGCCGTCGACGTCGCCAATCCCGCTCGATTCGTCGTGCGCTCGACGCTTCGCGCCGACGCGCTGCTCCCCGGAATTCGCCGCGCGATCCATGACGTCGATCCGGCGCTGCCGCTTCACGACGTCACGACCGTCGAGGACGTCATGAAGGGATCGCTGGCGGCCGAGCGGGTGAGCGCCGGGCTTTCGGGAGGATTCGCGCTCACGGCGCTGCTCATGGCCATGCTCGGAATCTACGGCGTCGTCTCGTACGCGGTGCGGCAGCGGACGGTTGAGATCGGCACGCGCATGGCGATCGGCGCCTCGAGCGGTGACATCCTGCGACTCGTTGTCGGCAATGGGCTCACGCTGGCCGCCGTCGGCATAGTCCTGGGCACCGTCGTCGTGCTCGGTGCGTCGCCCTGGATCGCGCGCGTACTCGAGCTGCAGACGTTCAGCTGGGCGTCGTTGTTCGGCTCCGCGGCCGTGATCGGCCTGGTCGCGACCAGTGCGACCGGTGTGCCCGCATGGCGCGCGGCATCGATGCCTCCGCACCTGGCGGTGCGCGACGAAGCGCCGGCGACGTGGGAAATCGCGCGGGCCGAAATGCGCCGCGCGCTGGCCGCGCTCTCCCGACGCATTCCCTTCACGCGCGTCGGCGCAGGAAATATCGAACGCGATTTGCTCGCCGGGTTCGTGGACGCCGCACGACACGCGGGCTCGCACGCCGATGCGATGCAGCAGGCGCTCGACATGGTCCGCGAACAGATCGGTGCTCTGTCCGTCGTGCTGCTCGAGAGATCGACCGGCGACGGCTACGTGTGCGCCGCCACGAGTCCACCGTCCGCTCAACCTGTGGCCAGTCTTCAGCATGATGGCTGGCTATCGAGACGTCTCTCGGCTTACGGTCAGGCGCTCGCCATCACGGCCGGGGACCTGGACGCCGCGCTTCAATGGAGCGCGATGCACCATCCCGCAGTGCGCGACGAGATCGCGCGGATCGCGGCCGCTCAGGTCCGAGTGGCGGTCGCGCTCCGGGCGCGAGAGGATGTGATCGGCATCCTGCTGCTCGGACCGCCGGAGGGCGAGGGATCGAGTTACGGTCGATCTGAACGCGCCGCGCTGACGGCTTGCGCTCCGCAGCTCGCGCTGATGGTCGAGAACGGCCGCCTGACGGGGCGCATCGTCGCGCAAGAGAAAGTCCGGCGCGATCTGGCGCTTGCCGCCGAAGTGCAGCGGCGGCTGCTGCCCGAGGCGCCGCCCGACCGTGACGCGGCCGCGGTTGCCGCCGTCAGTCTGCCCGCGCGCTCGATCGGCGGCGACTACTTCGACTTCATTGACGTCGGCGATCGGCGGCTGGGCATCGCGTTGGCGGATATCGCCGGCAAGGGCATTCCGGCAGCTCTGATCATGTCGTCCGTGCGCATGGCGCTGCGCGTGCTCGCCAGCGAGCCCGGCGCGTCTTTGCCTGATCTCGTCGCCAGGATGAATCACGTCTTGTACGAGACGACGCCGTCAAACAGCTACGCCACGTTCTTCTACGCTCGGCTGGACGACGAGACGCGAGAGCTGCGGTACATCAATGCCGGACATCTGCCGCCAATCCTGGTGCGATCCGGCCAGCTGCAGGAGTTGACGACCGGCGGTTCCGTCATCGGGCTGCTCGAGGGCATGTCGTACGAGGAGGGAGGCGTCTCGCTCCAGCCTGGCGACGTGCTCGTCGCGTTCACCGATGGGGTGCCCGAGGCGCAGAATGCGGCCGAAGAAGAGTTCGGCGACGAGCGCCTCAAGGAATTGCTGGTGCGGATCGCGCATCTCGACGCGCAGGAGATCGCTGCGCGGCTGGTCGCGGAGCTGAAAGCCTGGATTCAGGACGCGTCGCAGTACGACGACCTGACGTTCATCGTGCTCAAGGTTCGAGACGTTCCGGCGACGTCTTCACACTGACCGGACTCGAGGGAGGCTGTTGACATGGATCTTGGTCTTGCAGGCAAACGTGCGCTCGTGCTCGCCGCCGGTGGCGGTCTCGGTTCCGCCGTCGCCAGCTCGCTCGCCGCGGAAGGCTCGTCGATATTCCTGACCGACGTGGACGCGGCCGGCCTGGACCGGGCCCGCGCCGACGTCAGCGGCGTGGCCAAAGCGCGCGTCCAAGCTCACGCCTGCGACTTGTCCAAGTCAGGCGATATCGAGGCCCTGTGCGATCGGGCGCTCACCGCGTTCGACGGCATCGATATTCTCGTCAGCATCACTGGCGGCCCGCCGTCCGGGCCGCTCCAGCCGGTGGATGACGACGCGTGGCACAAGCACTTCGATGCGATGGTGTTGAGCGTGTTTCGTGTCACTCGGCGGCTGTTGCCGGGCATGCGCGAGCGCAAGTGGGGCCGCATCCTCACGTGCACCTCGTCGGGCGTGCTCCAGCCGATCCCCAACCTTGGCATCTCCAACGCGCTGCGTGCGTCGCTCGTCACCTGGTCGAAGACGCTCTCCAACGAAGTGGCCGCGGAAGGCGTGACGGTGAACGTGCTCGCGCCCGGCCGCATCCACACGAAGCGTATCGACGAGCTGGACCGCGCCGCCGCCACGCGGCAGAACAAGCCGGTCGAGGAGATCGTCAAGCAGTCGCTCGCGACGATTCCCATGGCCCGCTATGGCCGGCCCGATGAGTTCGCGTCCGTCGCGGCGTTTCTCGTGAGCGAGCACGCGAGCTACGTCACGGGATCCGTCATTCGCGTCGACGGCGGAATGATCAAGGGCGTCTAGCGACCGTCACGCTCAGCCCTTCTTCTTGAGCGCCTCGATCTGATCAGCGAGCTGATCGATTCTGGCCGTCATCCCGCTGATCGCACGAATCACCTGATCGATGCGCGGATCCGGCACGGGGTTGCCCTGCTCGAAAACGCCGTCGATCTCGAGCTTCTCGGCCTTGATCTCTTTGATCTCGCGCTTCTCCTTGTGGTCCTTGTCTTTCTCCTTGTCCTTGTCTTTCACGTCCTTGCCGTCCTTGACCTCCTTGCCTTCCTTCCACGGCTTGTTCGTGCCGTCGAAGTCGTCCTTCTGCCAGTCCTTGCCGTCCCAGAAATCCTTGCCGGTGCCGAGCTGACCGATGATCGTGACGAGGTCGCGCACCGTAAGCGTGTTGATCGGTGTATCGGACTTGAGCTTGACCGCCGGACGGTCGGCTTTCGAGACGAAGGGTGTCTTTTCGCGTTTAGCCATGATCGTGCCTCCTGTGTGAAGTCAGCGGCGTCGGGCCGCGGAGCAGTTCGGCGACCGCCGTGCTGATCGGTTGTCCGGTGTGTCGTTCGTAGTAGAGAAAGCCTGGACTGGGATTGACCTCGAAGCAGTAGAACTCGCCCGACGGGGTCTGCTTGAGATCGATTCCGGCGAAGAGCAGATCGAACGTGCGCGCGAGCTGCAGGCACGCCTCGCTCACGTCGGGCGGAAGATCGACGGGCTCGAGATGCGTGGTCTTGCCGTCGAGACGCGCATAGCGGTAGTCGACTGCGTCGGACTCAACGGCCGTCGCGAAGACCTGCTCGCCGACCGTGTGGACGCGGACGTTTCGGCCGGGCACGAACGCCTGGAACTGTGCCGGCCCGTGGCGGAGCAGATCGAGGCGCGCGATCTCGGCGGCGCCGACGCGGCGGACGATCGATCGCACGCCGCTGGCGGACTTGAAGATCACGTCGCCGTGCTCCGCCAGGAACGCGTGGACGGCGGCGGGATCGCTCGTGACGAGCGTCGTCGGCACGCGGAATCCCGTGCGGCTGATCACGAGCGCCTGGTACGGCTTCGAGTTGTTGGCGAGTCCGCTGTTGACACGATTGACCACGGGACAGGCGAGATCCTCGACGAGCGCCATCAGACTGAGGTCGCCCTCCGTCCGCAGCGCCCGGGCTTCGTCGGGATCGACACCCGGCTGCGAGGGACGATCGTCGGGCCCGAGGAACCGGGCGTAGACACCGGTAATCTCATCGAGATCGAGGCGCCAGCGCTCGGTCGCGATCGATCCGTCCGGCCCGCTGTCGGTCCAGCGGGCGGTGAAGCGATAGTCGTCGGGGAAGCGCGCGAGGTCGAGCAGGCGGTACGGATAGCCGCAGGCCTCGAGCCGCGCGCAGACGAGCTCGGTCACTTCGTCGGCGAGGCCGCCGCAGATCAGAATCACGACAGCACCAGCGGCGCGCGAGGTGCGACCGCGCGTGACTGCGTCAGCTCGGCGGCGAGCGCGTCGAGGATCCGCACGCGCGCCGACTCGTCGAATGCTTCGAGCCGCGGGCGCGACTCGACGAAGACCACCGCGAGGCCGCGGCGAACGGCTGCGAGCGCGATCGCGACGAACGTCAGACGCGCGGCCGCGGCGAACCGACGGAGCGCCGGTTCGAGCGAGAGCGCCTGGCGTGACGGCTCGCCGTTCCAGATCACCTCGTGGCCCACGACGCACGCTAGCGACGTGGCGCCGTGTGGCTCGCTCAGGCAGACCGGGGTCCTTTTCTGCAGGGCGGTCAATCGCTCCCACGCGTTGTCGTCCGCAAGGACATAGCCGGCCGGGCTGGTCAGCGGACTGTAAACAGCCCCGTTGACGCCGTCCGTCGCCAGGCGGCGCCGGAACGCGTGGGCCTCGGCCGGATCGCTCGTGATCACGACTTCCGGGACCGGAAGACCAGCGCGTCGGAGAAGCGGCCTCCACGAAAGCAGCGGAGCGCCGGCGCGATACCAAAGCGCGGCGTCGGGCGGGTTGATCACCGGACACGAAAGGCCGGCGAGCCATGCGAGCAATACGGCGCGCAGCTCGGCCTGCATGTAGGCGTGGTCGTCTTTGTCCCAACCGGCAGGATCGAGCCAGCCCGTGTCGCGCACGAGCACGCCGGTAATCGCGCTGTCGGGTACGTCGGCCGACAGGCCGCTCGTGACGCCTGTGCGATCGAGGCGCCAGCGGAGTCTGGCCGGTGGCGCGAGGGGATCGACGACGATGCGCGCGCTCAGGCCGCGCGCGTCGAGCCGCGCCGCGATACCGGCGCAGCACGGATCCGTGGCGTGACCGAGCAACACGTACATAGCCGGAGTCCGCAGGAATTGCCGGGAGAGATGGGGGCCGTCATGGTAGACGGCGCGCGTCGTGGCGTCAATTGGTCTTAGTGACCGTGCCGTCTGAGGAAGTTGTCGATCTCGTCCGTCGTGAACTTGGCGAGCCGCGTGATCCGCGCTTCGTTGCGGAACTGCACCGGAACGACCTGGCGGGCCTCGTCCTTGCTTTCGGCCTCGAGCACGAGCCATGCCTTGTGGTTGCCGTCGCGGCAGCCCCAGTCGGCGTGCGTCACCCAGTGAGAGCCGGTCTGCTGAAAGATCTGGATCACCCGGGAACAGGCCACCGCATCCGGGGCATCGTCGTGGGCGACTTCGATGAGAAAACGCGGCATGGATGAATGGTATCGCGGCTCACTCCCGTCCGCCATGCGCCTCGATCACCCGCAGCGCCTCAGTGTTCACGAACAGGACCTCGCGATGCTTGCCGCCAGGCATCTGTTCCTGGGCAAAGCGGCGGCCCCAGGAGAGCGGGGCCACGTCACGAAACTCGCGCATGCGCGTGTCGCCGTGGCCGGAGCCAAGGCGCATGCGAATTGAGGCGCGCGCGTTCGGATCCGCGCCGCGCGCGAGCAACAAGTGCGCGAACTTCGCGGCCTCGGGCTGCGGCGCCCGGCGCGAATAGTTGATCCAGAACGCCTCCTGTGACACGACGGCATTGAAGAGCGGTGTATGACCGCCAAATCCGTCCGCGTCGAGAGCGGCGCGGGCGTTCGGATCCGCGCCGCGGTCGAGCAGCCACTCCGCCATGTCGAGCTCATCCCAGTAGACCGCGAGGTGCAGGAGCGTGCCGCCGTCGACCGGGGTGCCCATCGCCTCATACGGAAGATGATCGCAGCCGACTTCCGGCGGGAAGATCTCGCGACTCGCGAACAACCGCGTGATCAGTCCCGGATCGCGCGCGAGATGCTGCTCGAGCAAATCAAACCGCCCGCGATGAAACGCCATGACGGGCGTGTCCGGATAGACATATCCGTGTTCGGCGTAGAGCGCGAGAATCCGCCGCTTGTCGGCGGGACGCCGGCTGTCGGATCCGATGACCGTTTCGACGGGTGTGCCCGCACCTGGCTGCACGCGTGCGCCCAGACGAAAGACAAACTCCGTGCCCGGCACGCTCAGCGTGTACGCCGCGCCGCCCAACGCGCCCGTCGGCGGGTCCGGCCGGCCAAGCTTCTCGTGCAGCCAGGCGGCGGTTTCGATGCGACTCTGCAGCACGGCACGGCCGAGTGCGTATCTGAGATCGCGCGCGCCGAGGTCATAGAGCAACCGGATGATCCCATCCCGGCCGAGGTTTGCCGCGTAGCTCAGCGGTGGTCCCCAGTTCCCGTTGCCGATCCCGGCGTCCTCCGTCAGGAGCTGCCGGTTGGCGGTCACCAGGCGGCGGACCGTCTCGCGGTCGTCCTCCCAGATCGCGTCGATGAGCTCGCAGCACTGCACGAGCCGCGCCCAGCTCGGCGCGCCGTAGCTCCGCGCGAGCACGAGCTGGGCGTCCGCGAGCCTGGCGCTGGCGGGCGCGGCCAGTTCGGGATGGAATTCCGCGAAGTACCCAGCAGCCTCAGCGTTACCGGTGCGGTAGGCCTTCAGCAGGTCTTTTGCTTGATGCCTGAGCTGTTCGAGGTCGGGACGAACGGGCAGTCTGCGAGCAGGCATGACGAGCCTCCCTGGCGCGCCCGGGGTCCGCTGGCTCGGGCGAAGGAGGTTCGTGTCGACGAACGGCTTCGCTTGTCATTGCGACAGATGGACTCGGTCCTTCCCGCGGACGGGAGGCGTCCTGCACGCCTTGACGACACCATAGTCCCCGGCGACATGAGGCGTCAATCCGGAAGCCGTCGAGAGCGCCAGTATTTTTCCTGCAAACGCGAACTTATTGAGCCTCAGGCTCGTCCATTACCACTGTGAAGGGCGACAAGCTCGGCGAATTCGAGGAGTTCGCGCTGTTGGCGCTGTACGGTCTGAAAGACGAAGCCTACGGTGCCCCCATCCAGCAGTACATGGAGCAACACACCGGTCGGAGCGTCACCATCGGCGCCGTGTACGCGGCTCTGACGCGCCTCGAGGAAAAAGGGTACGTCCGATCGATTCTGGGTGAAGCCACGCCAGTGCGCGGCGGGAAGCGCAAACGCTTCTACGAGCCGACGGCGGCCGGTATCAAGGCGCTGCAGCAGCTGCGACGCGTTCGCGAGGGTATGTGGCAGGCCATTGAATCGCGAGGCCGTGTATGAGCACACCCGACCCCCGGCTGCCGCTTCCGGCCCGACTCCTGCTCCAGTGCGTTCCACTCGGCGATCGACGCGACGAGTGCGCGTCGGACCTTGCCGAGCTGTTCGCGACCCGGCGCCGCGATCGCGGCCTCGTGTCCGCGTACTGGCGATTGCTGCAGGACGTGATCAGCCTGATGTCCGTGCGTCAGCCATCGTCGTGGCTGTCGGATATGCGCTACGGCCTGCGGCTCGTCCGCAAGCATCCGGGCGTGATTGGCGCCACCATCGGCGGCCTCGCGCTCGCGATTGCCGTCGGCACGACGGTCTTCACCATCTTCAACGCGACCGTGCTTCGCTCGTTCGGCATGAACGATCCTGGCTCGGTCGTGAGCGTCCGGATGCTCTTCACGCAGGGCAACTCGACCTCGTGGCCCTATCACGCGTTCATCGACATGCGCGATCGCGCGCATCAGTCACAGGTCGCCGCATCGATCGAAGATCGCGTGCGCTTCTCGGCGTCGGCCGGGGAAACACCCGCGCGCCTCGATCCCTTGATGTTCGTCAGCGGCAACTTTCTGCCGATGCTCGGCGGTCGCGCCGTGCTCGGCCGCAGCTTGCTGCCGTCCGACGATGAGCCGGGTGCGCCGCCGGTCGTGGTCTTGAATTACCGGTTCTGGGCGACGCGGATGCACGGCGATCCGGGCATCGTCGGGAAGACGATCTGGTTGTCCGGCGGTGCGGTCGTTGTTGCCGGCGTGCTGGACGCGTCGTTCACGGGCCCGGTGGATCAGCCGCCGGCATTCTGGGCACCGTTCGGCAGCTACGCGACGATCTTCGGCGACCGGCCGCTCTCTCGCGCGAGCTCGTCACAGGTGGACGTAATCGCGCGCGTGGGTCACGGCGTGGATCGCGCCGCGGCCGCACAGGAGCTCTCGGCCATTGTCGCGGCGCTTCCGGACGTCGGTATCCGAAGCGAATCCAAGGGGCTCCTGCCTGCGACGGGCGTGCGGCTCTACGGGGCCGCGTCGCCGATGGACGGCGCGGACTCGACCGAAATGCTGGCTGGCGTCAGCATCGTCCTGCTGGTCGTGGGACTCGTGCTCGCGCTGGCGTGTGCGAACGTTGCGAATCTGCTGCTGGCCGGCGCGGCCGCGCGCGCGAGAGAGATCGGTGTCCGACTCGCGCTCGGCGCCTCACGTCGCCGCATCCTTCGGCAGCTGTTGAGCGAGAGCGTGCTGTTGGGGCTCATCGCGGGCGCCGCGGGGCTGGCGCTTTCGATGTGGCTCGTGCCATTCGTGACGCGTCTCCTCGGCCTGTCCGACCTGTTCGACGTCCGACCCGACCTGCCGGTGATTCTGTTCACCGCAGCGATGGCGGTGATCTGCGGGATGGCCACGGGACTCGCGCCGGCGCGGCATGGCGCGCGCGCCGATCTCCTGGTCGTGCTGAAGTCCGACGGTGCGAACGCGAGCGCCACACCGAAAGCCGCGCGCACGCGCCGCCTGTTCCTCGGATTCCAGGCCGCCGCTTCCGTGTTGCTCCTCGTGACGGCGGCCTTGTTCCTTCGAGCCGCTGTGCGCATCACGCACGTCGCTCTCGGCTTCGACGCCGATCGACTCGTCGAGGTGACCCCGGGGTTTCCGCGATCCGATTTCGACACCGCGGCCGCGACCGCCTATTGGCGCAAGGCCACCGAACGTCTTCGAGCGTTGCCGTCGGTCGACCAGGCGTCGCTCGCGCTCTATCCTCCGTTTGCGGGCGTCGTGTCGATTCGGCAAGTGCCAGGGATTGTCAGCCACGGCGAGCTGTACCAGACCTACGAGAATCGCACCGACGAGTCGTATCTCCGTACCGTCGGTCTTCAGCTGACGCGCGGCCGCTGGTTCACGGCGGATGAAGTGCGCGCGAATGCCCCGGTCGCCGTGGTGACCGAGAGCATCGTGCACGATTTTTACGCCGGCGCGGATCCGATTGGCGCGTCACTGTCGGCCATGGCGAACGATCTGGCGCCCATCACGATCGTCGGCGTGATCAAAGAGGTCGTGACGGCGCACGTGCGAGGTCCCGGCAACGGCACGATTCACCGGCCGCTGCCCCCGTCGGAGATGCTCGCCGCGCGGCTGATGATTCGTACCGCCGATCCGGCCGCGGTGGTGCGCCATCTCGAGACCGTGCTGGCGTCGGTCGACCCGCGCGTCCGGCCGGTCGCTTCACTCGTGACCCAGAACGTCGATCGCTACATGAGCGAGCCGAAGATTCTTGCTGGCGTGTCGGGGACGGTCGCGCTGGTGGCGTTGGTGCTTGCCGTCCTCGGGCTTTACGGTGTGACGACGTTCGTCGTGGGCGAGCGGATGTGGGAGATGCACGTTCGACAGGCGATTGGCGCGTCGGCCGGCGACGTCGTCCGACTGCTGGTCCGTCAGAGCTTGACGCCGGTCGCGATTGGTCTGGTCGTGGGCCTCGCCGTCGCGCTCGCCGCGACGCGCGTGCTCACGCCGGCGCTCATGGGGATCAGTCCGTACGATCCGGGCGCCATCGTCAGCGCGGTGGCCGTGCTGCTGGCGGCCGCGAGTGCCGCGGTGATCTCGCCGGCCAGACGGGCCGCGCGCGCCGATCCGGCGGCGGTGCTCAGGGGGCTGTAGGCAACCGCTCTGGCGCGTCCACCGGCGTGAACCGGCTGAGCCCGTCGAGATCGAGTCGCATCTTGCCGCCATCGCCCGAGAAGGCCCGCGTGAATCGGCCGCCCCAGACGATCTCGTCGAAGCGGAACGAGTGGCGGGTGATCACCGGTTGCATGTAGCCCTCGTCGACGCCCTTCAGGATCACGATGACCTCCGCGCGGCGGGTCGTCAGGTCGGCCGCCGTCATGCCCGCAAACGGGCTGTCGGGCGTGATGGGATGGACGAGCGTCCACGTCAGCGCGAGAAAACTGATCGTGCTGAATTGCAGAGGCAGGGCGAAGTACTCGAGCCGGTCGGGGTGCTGCAGATCGGTGAGCACGAGAATCAGCCGCGCTTCGATCTCGACGAGCAGCGCCCGGCGGCGGTTCGCGACGCGCATCTGCAGGCTCCAGCCCTCCCGAAATGGTGCGATGAGCGCGCGATCGCTGTACACGAGCCGCGTCGTGGGCCTCGCAAACCGGGTGTAGATGATGGCGCTCGTCAGCGAGAAGCCGAGGATGCCGAAGACGCCCTCCACCGCGGCGATGAGCCACGTCACCGCGTCTGTAGGATAGAGCGAGCCGTAGCCGACGGTGGTCAGCGTCTGCACGCTCATCCCGATCGCGCTGAGCCAGCGCGATCCCGCCGAGTGCAGATCGGCGTTGCCGAGGTGTTCCACGCCCACCAGCATGTAGATCGATCCAAACGTCAGATTGAGGCTGAGGTACGTCGCGATGATGACCAGCACCAGCCGCGGGGCAGGCATCGTCGCGAGCGCGATGAAGCCCTCGCGCAACCCCCGAGCCTCGCCGATGCGGTCCACGGCGAACATGCCATCCCGCTGGAGCAGCCGATCGAGCGGCTGCCCGAACGTCGTGCCGATGCCGGGGTCTTCCGTGCGATGTGATTCGCGGGGATCCTGCGCCACGTCCGAAATCGAGAATCCCATCATACGGTGGGACGCGTAGACTTGGCCCATGCAGCGACGCGACTTCCTCAACTACTGCCGGTCGGCCGGTCTGGCGACGACGCTGTTCCCGGGCGTGCTCTGGGCCCAGATTCAGCCTGGGACGAAGAAGATCACGCTCGAAATGGTGCGGGAATCGGCCCGCCTGGCCGGTCTCGACTGGACCGATGCGGACTGCCAGGACGTCACCGACTCGTTGTCGAGCCTGGCGCGCGGCGCGGAAGGCATCAACAAGTCCACGTTGACCAACGCGTCGCCGCTGCCGATCCACTTCAATCCGAATCCGTTTGGCGTCGCGCCGCCGAAGGCGTCCGCGCCGGTCTTTCGGATCGAGCCCGCGCCGCAAGTGAAACGGCCCGCGAATCTGGAAGAGGTCGCGTTCTGGCCCGTCACGCATCTCGCGCAGCTGCTGCGTACGAAGCAGGTGACGTCCCAGGAGCTGACGACGATGTACCTGGCGAGATTGAAGCGCCACAACGGCGTGCTGAATTGTGTGGCCGCGCTGACCGAGGCGCGTGCGATGGCGGAAGCCGCCGACGCGGATCGTCAGCTGCGCGCCGGCCGTGACCTCGGCGTGCTGCACGGCATTCCGTACGGCGTGAAGGACATCATCGCGGCGAAGGGCGCGCCGACGAGTTGGGGCGCGGCGCCGCTCGCGTCGCAGGTGTTCGACGAGGACGCCACGGTCGTCGCGCGCCTGCGCGCGGCCGGCGCCGTGCTCGTCGCGAAGCTCACGACCGGCGAGTTCGCTTTCGGCGACCAGTGGTCCGGCGGACGCACGAACAATCCATGGAACCCGTCGGAAGGATCGAGCGGATCGTCGGCCGGTCCTGGCGCCGCGACCGCCGCGGGCCTCGTCGGTTTCTCGATCGGATCCGACACCGGCGGATCAATCCTGTCACCGTCGGTCCGCTGCGGTCTCGTCGGCCTGCGTCCGACGTTCGGGCGGGTGAGCCGGCACGGCGTGATGGCCGCGGGCACGACGCTCGACAAGATCGGGCCGATGTGCCGCCACGCGCAGGACTGCGCGATCGTCTTGCGCGCGACGGCCGGGCCTGACGATCAAGACCTCGCGGTCGTGCGTGATCTGCCCGTCACCTGGGATCCTGCCGCGGGCCAGTACCCCAAACGCATCGGCTTCGTGTCGGCGATGCTCGACGCGGAACGCGATCCGGAGCAGCGCGCGAACAACCAGCGCGCGCTCGACATGCTGAAGCGCCTCGGCTGCACGACGCACGAGATCAGCCTGCCGCCGGGCGATCTCAGCTACTTCATCGAGTACACCGAGCGTGCCGCCGCGTTCGACTCGTTCACGACGTCCGGTTTGCACAAAGGCGTGAGCCAGCGCACCAGCCGGTTCCTGCGCGCCTGTCAGCTCGTCACGGCCGTGGACTACCTGCAGGCGAACCGGCGCCGGGCCGTGATCATGCAGGAAGTGGGCCGCGCGATGCGCGACGTGGACGCGGTGATGTTCACGACGCTGACGCTCAATTCCGCGACGAGCCTCAATCCGGTGATGAGTCTCACCGGCCATCCATCAATCGCGGTGCCGAACGGCTTTCGCGCGAACGGCACGCCGACAGGCGTGATGTTCTCCGGGCATCTCTATCGCGAAGGCGCGATCATCGCGCTGGCGAAGGCGTGGCAGGATCGATCGGAGAATCTTGGTCGACGGCCACCGGGCTTCGTGCCGCGCCCGGGATAGGAAAACCCTGCCGTACCCCGGGCAGAAAGGGTGATCACAATTCTGGCGTGCCGGCGCCAATCACCGGCGAGTCGCGCGCTCGCTGACGGCACGCCAATTGCGTCGTCTCCTCCCGACCCCGGAGGGACTTGGCTATGCGTGCATCCGCCGCGATGAAATCGGCGCTTCTCTTGTGCTGCCTCGTGCTCGGAGGAATCACCGCCGCCGGCTGCAGCAACAGCTCGCCGACGACACCATCCAGCACCCCGAACCTCACGACCAGCGCCGCGATCGCCGGCAACCTGGCAGATGCGCACGGCTCGTCGGCCTCGCTCGCTGGAGTGACTGGAGGCTCGAGCGCGACGCCCTTGGCCAGGTCGCGATTCGCCGGCGTTACGGTTCGAATCACGGGGACCAGCCTGTCCACGGTCGTGGATGACTCGGGCAACTTCGTGCTTTCAGATGTGCCCGCCGGCAACGTCCACCTTCAGTTCTCGAGCGACACGCTCAATGGCGCCGCGGACGTCAACAACGTCACGACAGGTCAGTTCGTCCAGCTCCAGATTCAGGTCAACGGCTCGTCGGTCGTGGTCCTGAGCGATGAGCGTTCGCAGAAGATCTCGATCTGTCACACCGAAGGCACTGGCGACTATCACCTGATCGACATTAGCGACTCGGCTGAGGCGGCACATCGGGCGCACGGTGACGGGAAGATCGGCGAGCCGGTGCCGGGCCAGCCTGGCAAGATCTTCGACAGCAGCTGTCGGCCCGTGGGGCCGGCCGTCGACATCGAGAAATCCACGAACGGCGAAGACGCCGACAATGCCCCGGGCCCACAGATTCCGTTGGGCAGCACCGTGACGTGGCGGTACGTCGTCAAGAACACCGGGTCGGTAGACCTCACCGCGGTGTCCGTCGTCGACGATCGCGGCGTCACGCCGAACTGCAACGGCCAGACGACGTTGGCGGTGGGCGCCTCGATGACGTGCACGGCCACCGGGATCGCGACGGCCCTTGGTCCGTACCGCAACGTGGGCACGGTGACGGCTCACTGGGCCAGCGGCGGAAATTCCGGGACGGTGACCGATTCTGATCCGAGCAACTACACCGGCATCTCTCCCGTGGAGATCAAGAAGTTCACGAACGGTGAGGATGCCGACAGCGCGCCCGGCCCGTCGATCGTGGTCGGCAGCGCGATCACGTGGGAGTACAAGGTGACGAACATCGGCACCGTGCCTCTCACCGGTATCAACGTCACTGATGACCGGGGCGTCGCCGTGAATTGCTCGGGTCAGACGACGCTGGCGCCCGGCGCGACGATGACGTGCATCGGCTCGGGCGTCGCGACGCTGGGTCAATACAGCAACGTCGGGACGGTTACGGCCACGTGGACGGCGGGCCAGTTCTCGGGCACGGCGACCGACTCAGATCCCAGTCATTACCTGGGTGTGGCATCTGGCCAAGAAGGACAGAAGGTCTCGCTCTGTCATCGGACGGGCGCAGGATTCTTCGTGCTGATCAATGTCAGCGTCGATGCCGAGCCGGCGCATCTTGCGCACGGCGACGGATTTCCGGGCGGCGCCGTGCCCGGCCAGTCCGGCAAGTCCTTCACGTCGACCTGCGGCATCCAATAGCGGGTGAGTCTTGCGGATGCGGCGCGCGGACTTACAACGTGTCCGCGCGCCGCACGCCCCAGGCGATCGGCGTGCCGACGCACGCCATGTGGATCCACAGCTGCGGCCAGCTCATCGTGCCGGGCCAGCGCGGGATGGTGTGCAGGTACAGGCTGCGCAGCCAGGACAACGCCGGCAACGTGCCGTAGTTCATGACGCAAAACACGATCACGCCGTAGAGCGGTCCGACGATCCACAGCGGCGCCGTGCGCAACGCCGCCACGCGACGGCTGAGCGCGAAGAAGATCAACGTCCACGTCAGCGCCACCGTGAAATGCATCGTGAGACCAATCGCGGCCATGCCGCCCCCGGCGTTCATTGCCGCCGCACCCCAGAGCCCCGACGCGACGCCCTTGAGCACCTGCCACGGCGTCCGGCCGAACTGAATCCACGCCTGCACGCACGCCGCGGTGATGTCGAGTACACCGCAGAGCATCCAACCCAGGAAGATTGCTTGTCCCGTGCGGAGACGCTTCATGTCGCCCTCACGATCGCTGGCCGCCTGCTCCCGAAATTCGTGGCCTGCTCGAACGCGTACCCAAGCTGCAGCACGGCGAAATCCTGCCGGTACCGGCCGACGATCTGCAGACCGACCGGGAGTCCGTCCGGCGTGAACCCGGCCGGGACCGATATCGCCGGCCGATATGTCGCGGTGATCCAGTAGGCCGACTTCATCCACGCGACGTAGTGCTCCATCGTGACGCCGTCGATGGTCTTGGGCCAATCCAACGTCGCGTCGAACGGGGGCACCTGGTTCACCGCGCAGAGGATGAACTCGTACTTGTCCTGGAATCGCCGCACCCGCTCGAGCAGCTGGCCGTGCTGGACCATCGCCTGCGCGACGTCCGTGCTCTTGAGCGCGAGTCCCGCCTCGATTTCGCCGACGGCCTCGATCTTCAGCTGGTCGCGACTGGTCGCCAGCAGCGACCCGTACGTCGCCGCTGTCCGAAAGGCGCGGATCGTCAGAAAGATCGAGTCCGCGCCCGCCAGATCCGGCGCGATGTCCTCGACCACGCAGCCGAGGGCTTCGAACGTCTTGCGCTGCGCTGACAGCACCGCGCGAACCCGTGCGTCGAGCGGAAGCCCTCCGAGGTCAGGGCACCAGGCGACACGGGTGCCTCGGAAGCTGCGGCTCAGGGGCCCGCGAAATGCGGCTGGGTCCGAGGGCATGCACGCCGGATCGCGAGGATCCGGACCAGCCATCACGCTCAGCAGCCACGCAGTGTCAGCCACCGTTCTGGCCATGGGGCCGTTGACGGAAAAACCGACAAATGGCAATGCGGTTGGCGCCGTCGGTACCAGTCCGACTGTGGGGCGCAATCCGACGACGTTGTTGAAGTTGCCGGGGTTTCTCAGCGAGCCTCCCATGTCGCTGCCATCAGCGATCGGCAGCATGCCGGTGGCGAGCGCGGCCGCCGCACCGCCGCTCGACCCACCGGCACTCTTCGTCGGGTCGTACGGATTGACCGTCGTGCCGTACACCTTGTTGTAGGTGTGGGAACCCATGCCGAGCTCAGGCGTGTTGGTCTTACCGATGGGAATGGCGCCGGCCTGGCGCAGCCGTTCCACGACCACGGAGTCCTCGGAGGGCATCGCGTTGCGGTAGACCGTGGACCCGCGCGTAAACGGGAAACCCACCGCCGGCTGTAAATCTTTGAACGCAATTGGCAATCCGTGAAGCGGCCCGAGCGTTTCATTCCTCGCGGTCCGCTGGTCCGCGGCCGCCGCCAACGCCAGGCACTTGTCGTCGTCAAGTTTCGCGACGATCGCGTTGATGGTCGGATTGACGCGATTGATCTGGTCGAGGTGCGCCGCCATGACCTCGCGCGCCGATGCCTTCTTCGTTCGAATCAGCGTGGCGAGATCGCGAGCACTCATGAAGCACAGCTCGTCGCTGCGGGTCCTCGTCGTGCGCGTGGCCGACTGGGACGCTGCGTCGGCGGCGCCACGACTTGCCGCGGCGGCCATCGCGGTGCTTGCGCCGGCCTTCAGGAATGCCCGTCGACTGGGCCTCTTGGCCATGAAGATGCGAGTCTACCCGAGCCGCGCCCACAGCAGCCACAACGCGATCCCGAGCGGCACGAGCGCGACCGCATAGGCCGCAACTCCGCCCTTCTCGCTGAGCGCGATGTGCTGCGCCTGCGGCGTGGTGGTGATGATCATCGGCTGCTTGCCGGACCCGCGCCCGATTGTCACGCGCGTGACCTTCTGCGCCGCGGCGAGCCGCGCGGCGGATTCGGGGTCCGCTGCCTCGTCAACGTGTCCGTCGGCCGCATCGAACGTGTGGGTCCGGACCTCCCCGAGGACGAGCAGCGGATCACCAGCGTAGATCCGTTCCTCGCTGTACCGGTAGTCGCCGCTGACCGCGATTTCGAACGCTCCGTGGGCCGATTCGGTCGCCTTCACCTTCTTCGGATTGCGATCGACCGGCCGCTCGGTCTTGCCCGTCCATTGGCTCTTGTCGGTCGGGGTGACTTCCGCGCGATCCGGATCGACGATCGCGACGCCGGTGCCGTCGCGCACGAAGAACGGTGCGTCGCTCGTCCAGTCGCGAACCGTCTTCCAGGACCCTGCGCTGCCCTTGCGGGACGCGCTCTTCACGTACTGCTCGACCCGGGCGTGATACCACGCGCACGGCCAGCCGGTGAGCGGCGCGACGACCGCCGGGCCTGGCACCGCTTCGAGCGCGCCTTCGAACTCTCGGTACCCCTCGGCGGCCATGCCGACCAGAGATGTCGGCGTCATTTTGACGAGGGCCGCCCGCTTGCGCGTCGTCGCGCCGGCGGCGATGACGACGGCCGCCATTGCGACGAAAAACAAAATGATGATGATGAACACTCCGAGCGGGAGGCTGGCGACCATGTGCGCGCGCTGGGGAGGTAGGCGCTACTTCTTCGTCACCTTCACGAGCTTGCCGTTCGTCGCGTCCTCGATCATCCACAGCGCGCCGTCGGGACCCTGCTCGACGTCGCGCACGCGGAAGCCGACCGACCAGCGCTCGGCCGGCGTCGCGCCGCCCTTGCCGTCGAACGTAATGCGATTGAGCGTCTGCGTCTCCATGCCGCCGAGGAGCGCCGATCCCTTCCACTCCGGGAACATCGCGCCGCTGTAGAACATCAGATTGCCCGGCGCGATGACCGGCACCCAGTAGATGACCGGCTTGGCAAGGTCGGGCCGCGTATCGGGACTCGGAATCGGCACGCCGTTGTAGTTGACGCCATACGAGACGAGCGGCCAGCCGTAGTTCTTCGTCGGTTCGATCAGGTTCAATTCGTCGCCGCCGCGCGGGCCGTGCTCGAGCTCCCACAACCGGCCATCCGGCGCGAACGCGAGGCCGTACGGCGTGCGCAGGCCCGTGACCCACGTCTCCGAGGGTGTGAGATTCGGTCCAGGGAACGTGTACGTGCTGACGACGGGGGCGGTCTTGGCGACTTCGGTGTCGCGTGGCGGCGCGATCAGCGTCACGGTTTCCGCGCCGGTCTTGCCGGCCATCGGGTTGCCCGGCGCGGGCTTGCCGTCGAGTGTCAGACGGAGAATCTTGCCGAGCTCTTGATCAGGATCTTGCGCGGGCGTCATTCGCTGTCGATCGCCGACGGTGAGGAAGAGATACTGGCCATCGGGCGAGAACGCGATCTGCGCGCCGAACTGACCGCCGCGGCCTTTCGGCATCTGGCGCCAGATCACTTCGAGTTCGTCGAGACTCGCGGTGTCCTGCCCGATCGAGAGCGTGGCGCGCGCGAGCGCGAGGCTCGATCCGCCTTCGCCCGGTTCCGAGTACGTGAGGTACACGAAGTGATCGGTCGCATAGCGTGGCGAGAGGAAGACGCCCAGCATGCCGCCCTGGCCTCCGTACGCGACTGCCGGCACATTCGCGATGGGAGTCTTGGCGCCCTCCTGCGTGACCAGCCAGACGGGTCCGACCTTCTCCGTGATCAGCATCCGGCCGTCGGGCAGAAACGCGATGCGCCACGGGAACTTGAACGTCGCCACCTGGGTGACCGTGAACGGCAGGCTCGCTTCGGGTTTGAGCTCACCCGCATTGACCTGCGCCGCCGCGTCGGTAGGCGCGAGCGTCAGAAACAGCGCCGCAATCGCCAGCTTGTGCATGTGCGTCATTCTCCCAGGATCCAGAATCTATCCCAGGTGAGCGCACGAACCCAAGCCGGTGCTACTTGCCGATTTCCGCGAGCTTCTTCAAATCGATCTTGTCGAGCACGCCGCGCAGCGTGTCGAGGCCGTCGACGCGCGTGCCTTCCACCTTCGCGACAAACCGATCCCCCACGACGACCGTGAACTCGGCCTCGCCCTTGGCGCTGTTCCACATCGTTGCCGCAGGGCTGTCGCGATACGTGATTCGGCTGATGACCGTGTCCGGCGGAATCTTCTCGGTGTGACCGGCAGGGAAGCTCATGACGATCGTCGCCACGGTTGCGAGCGCGTCCGCGTCGAAGCCGGTATCCGCGACCGTCACCCGCAGTTTGGCGTCGCCGTTCGCGTAGACTGTGTCGGCGAACGCATACACGCACCCGTCACTCACCCGGTTGCTCGTCGAACGAACCTTCGTCCAGCCGTCGATCGTTGCGAGAACCAGCGGCTCGAGCGCTGCGGGCGAGACCACTGGGACGACCTTCTTCGGTTGGTCCTGCCAAGCCGTGGGTGCCGCGGACGCCACGATCAACAACAACAGCGACACGACGACGGCCGTCACGTGCGGGCCCGATGAGACAGAGGACTTGGACGTCATAGGCACCCCTCCGTATCGTCGTATGTGCAAAGGCATGGCCAGGGTTCAAGCGCGATACAACGGTCCACCGCCGGCGTACGGTCTCAAGCGGGGTGGATTTTTTCGGGGACCCGCGGAAAAAGCCCGCGCTCGAGGGAGGGTGACTTACTTGTCCTTCAACATGGCCGTCCACTGCTGCACAAGCTTTAGCGGCCGCGCGGCACGGGCCTCGCTGGTCACGAGCGCGAGAATCCGGCCGTCTTTGGCGACGTCGTATGAGTAGCCGCGGCCGATGATCACCGGCATCAAGGCGCGCGGCGGCCCGAACCGAAGCGCGCCCTCGGCCTCGGTGACGTCAACGACTGTCAACATGTTGTCGGACGCGTAATACACCGACCGGCCGTCGGCACCAGAGGGGCACCAGCGCGATCGTGCCGGCGCTGCGTTCGAGGCCGTAGATCGCCGCGATGTGCGGGTGATTGAGCGCCGCAAGCATTTCGGCTTCACGCTGAAAACGCGCCAGCCGGTCGGCGTCCGCGGCAAGGGATTCGGGCAGTACCTTGAGGGCGACCGATCGTTTCAAGTTAGCGTCGATCGCGCGATAGACCTCGCCCATTCCGCCGCGGCCGATGGCACCGGTCACTTCATAAGGACCGACATGTGAACCGATGCTCAGCGTCATCATTTTGTCATCGGCGCGCCGACGCAGCTCGTCGAACCACTCGGTCACGGTCGCGCCGATGGCGCTTGCAAACGACGGTCGATTGTATCCCCAGCGCCGTTGGGTTGCCGGGGAGCGTTGACCGTCGATTCGCGCGCGCGATCAACTCAAGTACTTCTTGAACCAGTCGAGCGTCCGCTGCCAGGCGAGCTTCGCGGCGGCTTCGTCGTACCTCGGTGTCGTGTCGTTGTGAAATCCGTGCTGCGCCTTCGGATAGATATAGCCCTCATGCGGGACGCGGGCGGCCGTGAGCGCCGCGTCGTAATCCGGCCACGTCCCGGCCAGGCGGGTGTCCATCTCGCCATGATGGACGAGGACGGCCGCTTTGATCTTCGGCACGTCAGCCGCGGGCGGCGGTGCTCCGTAGAACGGGACCGCTGCCGCGAGGTCCGGCATCCGAGTGGCGAGCGTGTTTACGACGCCGCCACCGAAGCAGAACCCGACCGCGCCGAGCTTACCGGTGCTCTCAGGGCGCGCCTTCAGCCATGCGGCCGCGGCGACGAAATCCTCCAGCATCTTGGCGCGATCGACCTGTCCGAACAGCTGTCCGCCCTTCTCATCGTCACCTGGGTACCCACCGACAGACGTCAACCCGTCCGGCGCGAACGCCAGATAGCCTTCGGTGCCAAGGCGACGCGCGACATCCTCTATGTAAGGATTGAGGCCGCGGTTTTCGTGAACCACGAGGACCGCGGGGTACTTCTTCGAACTCGACGCGTCGGCTGGACGAACCAGGTACCCCTTGATCGATCCGTTGCCCTGCGGCGACGCCACGGTGGCGTACTCGGCGTGGATTCGCGGGTCCGTCTTCTGCACTTGCTGCGCCCACGCGTAGTTGGGCTTGAGCATGTCCAAAAGGCCAACCGCGGTCAGACCGCCGACGGCGAATTTGCCGGCTCGATCGAGAAATGTTCGGCGATTGATGTCGCCGTGCACATAGAGGTGAAAGAGGTCCAGCAGCTCTTGCGGAAAGTCAGACGCCTGTTTTCGTTCCATACGCGCACCTCCTGCTGGTCAAGCAGGTTGTACTCTAGCGCCAACTCAGAACTGCGTGCTGATTCGAATACGATCTGTGCCTGGAGGTAACGGTTCGCCGCTCTGCCCGGCCGCAGCGGCGCACTCGCTGCCAGGCAGAGCGCCTGGAGCGAGCTGACTCCGTGAACGTCATCCGATCCACCTAACGGCTCCGCTTTCCTCCGCGGCGGCCTCGCCGCGCGCCTGTGGCCGCCGTCGGCTGCAAACGTTTGCCAGGCGGCTTCACTTTCTTGAAAAACTCCCGGAACGGACCAACGCTGATCCAGAAGCCTGCCCCGTCGAAATGAATATGGCTGATCGTTCCGTCTTCTCCGAGCGTTGCGACGCTCGACGCGTTCTTGGCAAGAACCAGATAGCGAGCCTTCACGCTCCAGCCGCTCAGCGTTGAACGACAATGCGTGGTCGTAAACGTCAGCTCCAGCTTCCCAAACAGCTGGCCCAAGCGACGTCGTGCCCCCGCCGTTACGTCTCGGCGCGCAGCGAGCTCCCGACGAGTCCGGGACCCGTCTGAACGCCACGATCCGAGGAGTCTTGAATCCCGCATCGGGTCAGGAGCGCTCACCCTACCACGCGCACCCGAGCGCGCCGAGCAGCGCGGGCGGGACTCGTCCGTTCGGCACGCGGGCCGTGAGCGCGCCCGTTGTGAGGTCGGTGTCCGGCGGGGAGCGTCATAACGTGGGCTGACGAGCTGAAAACGCGCGTGAAGTAGACCGAGGCGAGATAGCTCACGGCCGGGAAAGGCTGAGCCCGAGGCCGTTCGGACGGTTTTCTGGAAATCTTCGTCGGCGTGTGCACGCGAGCGCGAGCCCCGCTAGAATGACCTCCGATTGGCCGACCGTCCCAGGCTCCGGGCGATCGTCCTCACCCTCGCCTGTGCGAGCGTGGCGGTACTGCCATTGCGTCCGCGCGCGGCCCAATCTGCTCAAGCCCCGACCGAGGAAGCGCAGTTGCAGTCGCTTGGCGACGCCGCCCAAAAGGCCTACGACGCGCGCAGGTGGGAAGAGGCGGCGGCCGGGTTTCAAGCCCTCCTGGTCGAAGCGCGGCGCCAGCACACCGAGCTCTGGGAGGGGAAGGCCCTTCTCGGCCTCGGTTGGTCGGCCAAAGCACGCACGCGATATGCCGACTCGCGCGCCAACGCGCTCGACGCGCTCGCCATCTTCGAACGGCTGCACGCCACCAAGGAGGCCGCTCGTACGTACTATCTACTCGGCCAAGTCGAAGAGGAGACCGGCAACAATCCCGCGGCCGGGACGCGTTTTGGACAGGCGGCGGCGGCGTACGAAGCCATCGGCGATACCGATCGCCGGCTGTGGGCACTCCTCGGCCAGCTCCAGACGTCGTCATTGGCGCCCGATGATCTGTGGCGCGGGTATCAAGCCCTCGAGGACCAGGCGCATGCCAGCGGCGACGCCGACTTCGAGGGCCGTCTCCTCCACGCCTGGAGCGACGACCTCTTCGTGAGCAACGACTACGAAGGCGCGCTCGAGAAGCTGCAGGCAGCCTCGACGATTCTCGAACAGGTCAACGATCTCGACGAGCTTGGCACGATCTACAACAGCATGGGGCGGATCTTCCGCGTGCATGGCCGGTACGCCGCCGCGCTGCAGAGTCAGCTCAAAGCGCTTGCGATCCACGAGCAGCATGGGACGCCGCGGACGCTCATTCAAAGCCTGAATGCCGTCGCGGTGACGTATCAGAGCCTCCACGACAGGGCGAACGGCGAAAAATATTTCGCGCGCGCACTCGTGCTCGCGGCCGAGGCTGGTGACAAGACGATTCTCAGCTTCCTGCGCGCCAATTACGCGGACTTTCTCGCCGACTTCGGCGAGCCGGCGAAGGCGCACGCGATCATGCTCGATGCGCTCGCCGACGCGACCCCGACGTACCTCAATGTCCGCTACACGCAGTTGAGCGGATTCGATTTGGCGATGAAGCGTCCCCGGGAGGCGCTGGCCGATGTCGACCGCGCGCTCGCGCTTTGTGGCGATCCAGGCCAGATGCAATGCGTCGATGCCCGGTTGCATCGGGCGGATGCGCAGCTTGCCCTGGGCGACGAGTCCGCGGCCCTCGAGGACGAGCAAACGGCGTTGCGCGCGCTCGAGGGCATGCACGGCAAACTCGCGGCGTCGGATTTCTTGAGACAAGGATTTCAGGAATTCTGGATTCCTGCCTATTCGGTGGCCATCGCCCTCCACCTGCATCGCGGCGAAGTGGGTCAGGCGCTCGAAAACGCGGAGCTCGCGCGATCGCGCGCGCTGCTCGATCTGTTGGCCTCGCGCAATCTCGAGGGCCCGGTGGCGCGGCCAGTGTCGATGCTCGCCGGCGCCGGTGCCGCCGATGCCGCGCCAAACATTGCCGCCGCGGCGACCGCCAGCCTGCCCGATCTCACTGCCACCGCGGCGCGCCTGCACTCGACGATGCTCTTCTACTGGGTGGCCGACACGCGCATCGACGAGTGGGTGCTTGGGCCGAGCGGGGTGTTGCACAGCGCGACGGTTCCGATCGATCGACGCCAGCTCGATGGCTGGATTCAGTCGACGACGGCCTTTCTCGCGAAGACGTCGAGCGGATCATCCACGGTGACACGCGGCGGCCAGGAAGTCTCGCTGGTCATGAAGCCGCAGCCGGCGTGGGCCGATCTTTACGACGTGCTGATCAAGCCGGTGGCGGCCTACCTGCCCACGCAGTCCGGTTCGCTCTTGACCATCGTCCCGCACGGCCCGCTCCTGAACGTTCCGTTTGCCGCGCTCCGCGACCGCCAGGGCCGATATCTCATCGAGCGGTACGCGATTCATTCGGTGCCCGCTGGGGGCCTGCTGACCTACACCGCCGCCGGCCGTCACGCCAACGCACGCGCCGGCACCATGCTGCTTATCGCGGATCCGGCGCGGCCGCCGGTCGTCGCCGGGGAGCCGCCGCTCCCGCGTCTGCCGGGGGCGGAGACGGAGATCCAATCGATTGCCGCCTTGCTCCCGGCCTCGCGCACCACGATGCTGGTCGGCGAGAACGCGACCGCAGCGCGCGTCCTCGGCACGGTGCCGCGACGCAGCGTCCTGCACTTCGCGACGCACGCCTTTGCCGAGGATGCTGATCCGCTGGCGTCGTTTCTCGCACTCAGCCGGCCCACAGGCACGACGGCCAACGGCCGGCTCACCGCCGAAGAGATCTACCGCCTGCGTCTCGACGCGGACCTCGTCGTCCTGAGCGCGTGCCGATCGGGTGGAGCGATCACCAACGGCGATGGCGTCGCCGCACTCGCCCGCGCATTCTTCTACGCCGGCGCGCCCTCGCTCATCGTCAGTCTCTGGGACGTCGCCGATCAGCCCACCAATCGGTTGCTGCCGGCGTTCTATCGAGCGTGGCTCCGAGGCGCCGACAAGGCGCGCGCGCTCCGGAGTGCGCAGCTGCAGCTCATCGACGATCTCCGCGCCGGCCGCGTCGTGGTTCACACCGCTGCCGGCGATCTCGTGCTGCCGGAGGCGCCGGCGTTCTGGGCCGGATTCGTGTTGCTAGGCGAGCCGGATTGATCGTCAGCTGAAGGGATAGATCTCGTCTCGCCTGGAGGACCTTCCCTCACCACGCGACGGCCGTGCTGTTGTTTCGGTTGTGCGAAGCGGCGCGCAGCGCGCTTGTGCGCGGATCGCGGCTGATCGCCACCCACAAGCCTTCGCCGCCGAAGCGGTCGTCCGACGCGTCGTACTCCTTGTACGCGCGTCCGAGCGCGCCGAGCAGCGCCGGCGGGAATCTCCCCTTCGGCACGCGCACCGTGAGCGCGCCTGTCGTGAGGTCGGTGTCCGACAGGAAGAAGTCCGGCGAGTTGATCGCCTCGTCGACCGTCATGCCGAACCGCGTGACGTTCAACAGCCCGATCATCGTTCGCTGATGAAGCCCCGAGCCCATCGACGCGAAGCCCAGCATCGGCCGGCCGTCCTTGAAGAGGATGCCGGTCTCGGTGGGCGCGGGCAGCCGGCTCCCAGGCGGGATGCGCGCGATCTGCGCCTGCTGGTACGACGCCGGGTCGCCGATCGTGATGCCGTCGACGACAATCGCGGTCTTGCCCCAGTCGATGCAGTTGATGCTCTGGGTCAGCGCCGCGATGTTGCCCGCCTCGTCGATCGCGACCACGTCGTCCGAGTGATGAGGCGCCGCGTCCTTCCAACGGAACGGCACGATGCCCGCCTGCATGCGTTTCCAGAGCTCGGCGGCGTGCGCGGGCGTGATGCGCGTGTCGGGCGACGAATCGAGGCCCGGATAGATTTGCGCGACGGTCGCTGGTGGCAGATAGCTCAGCGTGAACATCTGCGAGATGTCGAGCGCTTTGCGGAGCGACGCGGCCGACGTGCTCCAATGCGGATCGGTCGCCAGGCCTGACGCGGCCGCAAGCAGCTGCGCCTCGATGAGGTTCACGCCGCCCAGGTTCGGCGGGCGGTTGGTCGAGATCGCGTAGCCGTTACCGATGTCGCCGACGAGCGGATCGTCCCAGATGACGTCGTAGCTCGACAGGTCGTCGAGCGACATCTTCCCGCCGTCCGCCTGGACCGCGGCGACGACCTTCTTCGCCCACGGTCCCTTGTACATGTAGTCGGTGCCTTGCTCTGCGACTGCGCGGAGCGTCTTGGCCAGTGCCGGCTGACGGAACGTCTCGCCGCGTGCGTAGAGCGCGCCGTCGGGTTTCGTGAAGACGGCGCGCGTCTCGGCGAGGCGCTTCAGGTCGTCGGCGCGAAACGCGAACTTGTCTGCCAGGTGCTTCGTCACCGGCATGCCGTGCTCTGCGACGTAGATCGCCGGATCGAAGATCGCCTTGAAGGGCAGCGCGCCGAAGCGATGGTGCGCCGCGCCGACGCCCTTCATGAATCCGCCGACGAGCGCGGTGCGCCCGCTGACGGCGGTGCCGCGCAGTCCGGCCTCGGATGACATGTTGAGGCTGCCGGGAATCGTGAGCGGCTCGGTCTCGCCGCGCACGGTGTTCCACTCGGCGTTCATCGTGTAGACCTTGCCGGTCTTCGCGTCGTAGTAGACGAGCGACAGAATCCCGAAGTAGCTGATCGGCGCGCCGGCGGTCACGGCGACCTGCGTCACCGCGGAGGTGAGCGCGGCGTCCATCGCGTTACCGCCGCGCTTGAGCGCCTCGAGCCCGGCACGGGCCGCGATGCCGTTGTAGGCGACGGTGACCGCGCCGTGCGTGCCCGTCGCGATGCCGGCGCTGGTTCGATCGACGTCCTGCGCGGCGAGATACTTCGCATAGTCGCCCGCCCATCGTTCGGGGGAAAGGCTCAGGTCCGGCGGCTGCGCGGCGACGGTGTTGAGCAGAACGGTCCCGAATGCCAGGCCGGCGGGCAGGAGGTTCTTCAGCATGCGCCGATGGTAGCGCGATTGCTCGTCGCCCGATTGACAGCACAGCATCCGGCGGCGACGATGGGGTGATGGCTCGCGCGGTCGTCTTCGCGTGGATCACGCTCGCCGCGATCCAGGGCAATCCGACGCAGGCGACGAGCGTTCTGCACATCAGCGTCTCGATCGTCGACGCCGACCGGCGGTTGGTGCCGGTGGCCCGCCACGCGTTGCTCGTCAGCGACAACCCGGCCTCGTCTCTCCCGTCGCGTGTCGTCACCGGGCCGGACGGCACCGCGGAAATCCGCTTGCGTCCCGGCAACTACACGGTGGAATCAGATCGCCCCGCGGTCGTGTTGGGACATGCGTACCAGTGGACACAAATCATCGTCATCGCCGCAGGTCGAAATACCACGCTCGAGCTCACGGCGGCCAACGCGGAGGTGGGTCCCGTCACCGCGGAGATGGAGGCGGACTCAGCGCGGCCGGTGCACCTTCCGGAATCGTCTGTTCTCGCCAAATGGCAGAACAGCGTCGTCGGCCTCTGGACCGAACACCGTCACGCCGCTGGCTTCATCGTCAGCAGCAAGGGGCTGTTGGCGACCAGCCGGTCTGGCATTGGTGACGCGACTTCTGTCGAGGTTCAGCTCTCGCCGACCGACAAGGTGGCGGGGCGCGTGCTCGCGAGCGACGTAGTGCACGACGTCGCTGTCGTGCAGATCGATCCCGCGGCGGCGACGAGCGCGCCCGTGCCACTGGCCTGTGGATCTGACGAGGCGACAGGCGTGACGAGCGCGCAGGATCTCGTGACGATTGACGTGCCCTTTCTCGGCACGAAGAGCGCGGCGTCCGGGGCGGTGCTCGCCGTCGATCCGCAGGTCATCGACACCGATCTCGCGTTGGCGCCATCGTCCGCGGGTGGACCTGTGTTCGCGGGTGATGGCCCGGCGGTCGGGCTCACGTCGATGCCCGACGCTGACGCTGAGGTCCGACGCGGGCCGGTGCGGGTGGTGCGGGCGCCCGCCATCTGCGCCCTCGTTTCGGCGGCGGAGCAGAAGCTCGCAGCCGCTGCGCCCCCGAGTGCGGCCCATCTGCCGGTGGAATCGTCGAAGCCGCTGCGGCTGACCGACATCCAGTCGGCCGCCTCGGCGCGCGGGTTCAGCCTCTCGTCCTACGCCGGTTCCTCGTCCGAGTTCGACATCCTCTTCATCACGCCGGTGCTCCTGGCGAGCGCGGAGTCGCAGCGCGGACGCACGGGCGGCGCCAGCGACACGTTGAGCGGTTTGCGCGCGGTGACGGACTTTGGCGAATGGTCGCGCTACGTTTCGGAGGCGCCTCCGGTGCTGTTCATCCGCGCGACACCGAAACTGGCCGAGAGCTTCTGGATGAAATTCGCGCGCGGTGCGGCCTCGACGCAGGGCGCCTCGATTCCACCGATCAAGCGTCTCGGGCCGGGGTTCTCGCGCATGCGCGTGCTCTGCGGGAACAAGGAGATCGCGCCCGTGCATCCCTTCAGGATCCGCGCGCGTGTGTCGGAAACCGATGCGGTGGACGAAGGATTCTACGCGTTCGATCCGATGGCGATTGGACCCGGGTGCGGCACGGTGTCACTCGTGCTGTCGTCGGTCAAAGACCCGGAGAAGACCGAGACGCGCGTGGTCGATCCCGCCGTGATCGCGCAGGTCTGGAAGGATTTTGCCGCGTATCGCGAGAAATAGTTCGGTCACTCGCAGCGAAGCGCGGCCATCGGATCGACGCGGATGGCGCGCCGCGCCGGAACATAGCAAGCCAGCAGGCCGGCGCAGATGAGCACCAGAGTCAGGCCCGAAAAGGTCAGCGGATCGGTGGGCCGCACGCCATAAAGCAGTCCCGCCATCATCCGCGAGACCAGTAGTGCGCCGACCACTCCAATGACGGCGCCAGCGATAGCGAGGCTGACTCCCTGGCGCAGCACCATGCGCAGGATGTTCGTCCTCCCGGCGCCAAGCGCGAGACGAATGCCGATCTCGTGTGTGCGCGCGCTGACCGTGTAGGAGATGACTCCGTAGATTCCGATCCCGGCCAGAAGCAAGGCCGTCAGTGCGAAGAGCGCGACCATCTCCATCGAGAATCGCCGTTGGGCGAGCGACGCCGACACGGTGTCGTTGACAGTCTCGGCGCCGAAGACCGGGATCGTCGGATCGACGGCCTGCACTTGCGTGCGCACTTCGTCGGCAATCGCCGCCGGATCCAACTGGCCGCGCAGGAATATCGCCAGATGGTGCTTCTTCTTGTGCGCAACCTGCTGATACAGGCTGGCATAGACTCCGGGAATGTTCGCATTCTCCAACGACTCCGTCCGGGCATTCGCGACCACGCCGACAACGGTGGCCCAGGACGTCGCGCCTCGCCACAGCTTCACGTGCTTTCCCAGAGGATCCTGATCGGGCCAGTACGTCTGTGCCGTCGCCTCGTTGATGACGACCACGCCAGGCGCCGCGTCGTTGTCGAAGTCGTTGAACATCCGGCCGCCCAGCAGCATCATGCCCATCAAGTGAAAATACTCGGGCGTGACGAAGGATGCATCCACCAGAGGCGGCTGGCTGCTCAACGTGTCCTGGCCTTCGACGATGAACGGAAGCGGCGGAGTTTGATTGTCCCGATCATGCGCGAGCGGAATGGCGCCAAGGTCGCCCACCGCGGCCTCATCGACGCCTGGCAGCGCTCTGCTGCGGCGCAGGATTTCGCGGAAGAAAGGTGTCTCTTGCGCAAGCGTTCCATACAAGTCGGCCTTGGGATCGTTCGGATAAGGCAGCCTCGTCCGGACGGTCATCACTCCCTGCGGAGTGAATCCCATCTGCACGTTGAGCAGACCCCAGAAGCTGCGCAGAAGAAGGCCGGCGACAATCATCAGGATCAATGAGAGGGCAAACTCGGCCACCACCAGAACGCGGCGGGTACGCGCCTGTTCGCCGGTGCTTGTCGAGCTGCGCCCTTCCTGTGTGAGCGCGCGCGTCAGACCTGGGTGCCCGGCCTGCAATGCTGGAGTCACTCCGAAAATTGCGCCGGCCACGAGCGAGGAGCCCAGCGCGAACCTCAAGACGCTCCAGTTGATCGAGATCTCATTGAGCCGCGGCAGGCTCTCGGGCAGGAGTCGAAGCAGCAGGCCCCTGGTCAAGAAGAGAATCGCGAGACCGGCGACTCCGCCGATGAGCGACAGCAACAGGCTCTCCGTCAGCAACTGACGAACCAGCCGAGTCCGCGCGGCTCCGAGCGCCTGCCGTAGCGCCAATTCGCGCTGCCGCGCGCTCCCGCGCGCGAGCAACAGATTGGCTACATTCACGCAGGCGATCACCAGCACCAGTCCCACAGCGCCGAGCAGCAGCATCAGCGACCGATGCACGTTGCCGACCACGATGTCACTCAGCGGCACCAGCCGAACGCTCCATCCGGCTTGCGGGGGATAGTCGCCGGGAAACTGTTGCTGCAGGGATGCGACCAATCCGTCGACACGGCGCTGCGCCTCCGCGACGGTCACACCCGGCTTGAGCCGGGCGACGGCGGTGGGAAGATTCCGCCCGTTGCGCGGAGGATGATCCAGCAGCGGCGCGCCGTAAAAACTGGTCGCGGCCCACACGTCGATGTTCCTGTCCCTCGTGGTTCGTCCTGGCGCGTGAAAATCCGGCGGCATGACGCCCACCACGTGATACAGGTCGGTGTCGATCCACACGCCCTTGCCGAGGACATCCGAGTCGCCGCCGAACGTCTTCCTCCACATGCCGTCGCTGATCACGACCTCCGTCGTAAATCCAGGCGTGTGATCCTGCGGAGGGAACGTGCGTCCCAACTGCGGGTTCACGCCCAGCACCTGGAAGTAGTTCGGTGCCACGATCAGCATGCTGACGCGTTCGGGTTGCTTGGCGCCGGTGAGATTGTTGTCGTCGTACCACGTCGGCGACACATCCTGAAAGATCCCGGAGTGCTGCAGATCCTGCCACTCAGGCTCCGACAGTCCGACATCCCGTGCGCCCACGCCGGGCAGGTCGTCCTCGATACTCACGAGCTGCTCCGGTCGCGGGTACGGCAGCGGGCGCAGCAGCGCGGCATCGACGACGCTGAAGATCGCGGTCGTCGCGCCGATCCCCACGGCGATCGTCGAGACGGCAATCACGCTGAAGCCCGGAGATCTGCGCAACATGCGCGCCGCGAAGCGGACGTCCTGGCAGAAGTGATCCCACCACATCCAGTGGCGGCCTTCATAGAAGCCTTCCCGGGCGCGGGTGACGTTGCCGAACGCGCGATGCGCTGCGGCCCGGGCATCCTCGTCGCTGATCCCCTGCTCGCGCAGGCGTTCCGTTTCGAGGTCGATGTGGGCCTGGATCTCCGCGCCGAAGTCGCTCTCCCTCCGCTTGCGTCGAAACATGCCGGCGTCTCCTCGCGGCCGAGGCCGCCTCGGGTTGACAGTTGACCCGAGGATGGCATGTGCTTGGGTTAGATGTCAACCCAACACGGTGCGGCGTGCACCGCCGACGCGAGCGAGCCCGCCTGAACGAAGTCGATAGATCAGGGGGGTATGCGGCAGGGTGCGTGTTCGCCGCGGGTATAGACTGTCGTCCCTCGTCGTCCGCACTGACCCCAACCGGTCGCGGTGGCCATGGCTCGAGACGCCATTCTGCTGATCGTTCTTTTCGCCACGACAGGCTCTGTGTCCTCGGCGCAAACCGTCCATTTCCGCATCGACCGGCGCGAAGTCGTTCTTGGAGGCCACTCGTTCGGCGCCGCCGGCCCGTACGAGAAGCTGATCGGCAAGGTCGAGTTCTCCTACGACCCCTCGCTTCCCGCCAACAGATCGATCGTCGATCTCGCCCTGGCCCCGCGAAACGAGGCGGGCAGGGTCGAGTGTGTGGCTGACTTTTACCTCCTCAAGCCCGTGGACCCGAACAAGGGAAACGGCGGGCTGCTCTACGAAGTCGTCAACCGCGGCGAAAAGGCCGTGCTCGATCTATTTCAGGGCGCCGGTGAGCCCGACGATCCTGTCACTGCCGACGACTTCGGCGACGGTTGGTTGATGAACCAGGGATACACGGTCCTCTGGATGGGGTGGCAGTGGGACGTGCCCGAGGGTGCGATGCGCATGGACCTGCCCATCGTCACAGAGAACGGCAGAGCCATCACCGGGCTCGTCCGCGGGAACATCATCACCGCGCGGCCCACAAAGACGGCCTCACTGGCCGATCGCGATCACCTCGGCTATCCGGTGGTCGATCGCACGAGCGACGAGAACACGATGACCGTGCGCGCGAATCGCACGGATCCTCCGCGCCTGATTCCGCACGACCGCTGGCGATTCACCGGTGATTACACTGTCGAGCTCGCCGACGGCTTCGAGCCGGGGATGATTTACGACGTGGTCTACCGGGCCAGAGATCCCCGCGTCGTCGGGTTGGGACTCGCTGGCGCGCGCGACTGCGTGAGCTTCCTGAAGTACGACAAGAGCGCAGGGAATCCAATGCCCACCCTCCAGTATGCGATCGCCTGGGGCATTTCGCAGAGTGGCCGCTACCTTCGCCATTTCGTGTACGAAGGATTCAACGCCGATGTCGCCGGGCGGCGCGTGTTCGACGGCGTTGTCGACTCGCGTGGCGGCGCAGGACGGGGCTCGTTCAACCACCGCTTCGCGCAGGCGTCGCGTGATGCGCTCGAGCATTTCAACATGCTCTATCCCGTCGACATGTTCCCCTTTGCCGACGGGCCCGAGACCGATCCACTGACCGGCCAGACGACCGGGCTCCTCGATCACGCCGAGCGCAGCGGCACGACGCCGAAGTTCTTCCACATCATCTCGAGCTCGGACTACTACAATCGCGCCGCGTCACTCACTCACACGGACCCGACGGGCCAGCGCGACGCGGAAATCCCAGCCACCTCGCGTATCTATTCTATTGCCTCGTCGCAGCATGTGTCGGGATACCCTCCGAAATGCCTGGACTCGACGTTGGGGAGATGGTTGTTGCTTGGGGCGCCGCGTTTCCACGGCGACGGCATCGCTGTCGGCAAAGCGGTGTTGAGCTGGATCCTCGACGCACCGGTGGATCGCGCTCTGTTTGCTGCCATGGACCAGTGGGTGGCGCACGACATCCCGCCCCCGGACAGCCAGTATCCAAAGATCGCCGACGGGACGTTGGTCCCGCTGCATCCCGGCGGCTGGCCGGCGATTCCTGGCTACACGTTCCCGCCGCCGCAGCTGGTTGCCTATCGTCTCGACTTTGGTCCGCGGTGGCCGCAGGGGATCGTCGATCACGAGCCGCCCGTGGTCGGTGCGCCGTTCGTCGTACGCGTGCCGGCGGTGGATGCAGATGGCAACGATCGCGCTGGCATTCGCATCCCCGAAGTGGCCGTGCCGGTAGCCACTTATTTCGGATGGAACTATCGTGGCGCCACGAGCGGAGCGCCGGACCATCTGGCCGCGGAGGTCGGCTCGTATATCCCGTTCGCGCGCACCGGCGCGGAGCGGATCAAGGCTGGCGATCCGCGCCTCTCGATCGCGGAGCGCTATCCCACCAAGGCGGCGTACCTCGAGAGGATCCGGGCCGTCACGAGCGATCTGATCGCGCGACGGTTTCTGCTCGCGCAAGATACGCCGGCCATGCTGAGGCGTGGGTCGGCGAGCTGGGATTGGGCCACACGGTTTACCGATCCCGTGAACTTCGCGCTGGCCGGCGTCGCGCTTGCCGTGGGGGCGTTCTTCTACGCTGCGTGGCGTGCGTTGCGCCTGCTGTTTCGCCGCCGGCGGACGGCCCCCGCCTGACAAACTCGTTGCGTTTTACTTCCACCCGCTCGGCTTGCGCACGGGTGGGGGAGGCGGCGCGGGTTCGTTCTCGGGGGCCGGCCCGGCGGCCGCGGCGATTTCCTTCTCGAGCTCCTCGTCGTTCGGCAGGCCCGCGAACTGATCGACGAACATCAGCGAGTGCTGCGACGGGATCTCGAACTTCTTGCCGCAGGTCTTACACGTGACTTCGTCGTCGAGGCGGATCAGGTAGTCACGCAGCTTCTCGAATTTGGCGCGGTCCCCTGCGTCGGCGCCAGGCGGCAGGCGGTCTTTCTTCGAGCGCTGCATCCACCGGATGCTGTACTCATTGGTCCGCTTGCACCGCGGACACTGGTACCTGCCCGTGCGGTTCTGAGGTCTATCGGAGAACAGAGCCTTCTCGTCGAGCGCCATGGCTAATGGTAGCCCGTGCGCGGCGCCGACCGAAAGGCCCTCCCTGCAGCCTCCCTATTTTATCTCTACAGATATATAATCGCCATTCACGTGCGTATTGCGCCGCCCATTTTCGTCGTCGTCCTTGCGGCTGGCTCCGGCGCCTGCCCGGCGTCCCGTGCCTCACCCGTTCACGATGTTCAGAACATTCGCGACGAGGCAGTGACCTTCCGCGACGGCGACGTGACGCTTTCAGCCACGCTCTTCCTTCCAGACGACGGCCAGCGTCACCCAGCGGTCGTGCTGTTTCACGGATCGGGGCCCGAGCCGCGAAACCCGAGGATGGGAGCGTGGTTTGCCAGAAACGGCGTCGCGGCGCTCACATACGACAAACGAGGAGTCGGTGAGTCGACCGGCGATTTCAGAGCAGTGTCGTTCACCGATCTCGTTTCGGACGGGTTGGCCGGCGTCGCCTGGCTGAAGTCGCGAACCGACATCAATCCGAAGCAAGTTGGCGTCTGGGGGCTGAGCCAGGGCGGCTGGCTCGGGCCTTTGGCCGCCTCGAAGTCGCACGACGTTGCGTTCGTGATTGCCGTGTCCGGTCCGGGCGTATCGCCCGCCGAGCAGATGGTCTTCTACTACGCCAACGAGCTGCGCGCGCGCGGCATGAGCGATCAAGACGTCGACGCCGCCAGCGAAACGCGACGAAGAGTGTGGCACTACCTGTCGACTGGCACGGGCATGGACGACGCGCGGGCCGCACTGGACCGGGCGCGCATGGCGCCGTGGTTCAGCGCGCTCGACGACCAGAGTGGGGGACTGTTCGGTCGGCCGACGAATGACCTGCTGAACGATCCGGCCGTTCGTGCTCGTGTGTGGTTCCGCCTCGAGGCCGACTACGATCCGACCGTCGCCCTCCGCGCGTTGTCCGTGCCCGCGCTGTTCATCTTCGGTGACCAGGACCGGCTGGTCCCGGTCGCGCAAAGCGTCGAGATCATCCGCGATACCCTGACGCGCGCCGGCCACACGGCTTTCGAGATCGTCGTGTTTCCCGGCGCGGACCACGTCATCCGGATCTCCTCGGACGGCGGCGCGCTGGCGCCCCACTACTTGGAGACGATGGCGACCTGGCTGCGAAAGACGTTGGGCGGCTGATACCTAACCACCGCGAGCGACGCTACAATCTGGCGTCGTATGAACCGCCCAGACCTCGTCAGCAAGCGCCTCGCCTACATCGAGCGGCAGAAGAAGCTGCACGCCGAGACGGTGAACGTCGACGTGCGCGGCCGTTCGCCGGAAGGCTCTGGTCCCGCCAATCGCGATGGCATGCCGAAGCTGCCTGTCGGTCAGCACGTCGTGCACAACTGGCCCGTGCTCGATCTCGGCGACGTGCCGGACATTCCCCTGTCGTCCTGGCGACTCGAGGTCGCCGGCGACGTACACAGTCCGATGACGCTGACGTGGGACGACTTCATGGCGCTGCCGCAGGTGGACGACGTGAGCGACTTCCACTGCGTGACGACGTGGAGCCGCTTCGACAACCACTGGCGCGGCGTACGCATGCGCGACCTCGCGGAGCTCGTCGTGCCAGACGAGCGGGTGCGGTTCGTGCTCTTCACCGGCGCCGACGTCGAGCCGGGCACCGATGTGCCGTACACGACCAACCTTCCGCTCGCGCGCGCGACCGAGGACGACGTCCTGCTGGTGCACACGTGGGAAGGGCAGCCGCTGCCGCGCGAGCACGGCGGCCCGGTGCGGGTGATCACGCCGAAGTTGTACGCCTGGAAAGGTGCGAAGTGGGTGCGGCGCATCGACTTCCTGCCGCAGGACCAGCGCGGCTTCTGGGAGCTGCGCGGCTACTCGAACTCGGCGGAACCGTGGTTCAACGATCGGTATTCATGAGAGGACGGACGATGACGCGACGACTGCTGCTCTTCGCCGGGCTGGCGGCCGTGATCGGCACCGGCGTGGGCCTGACCGCGATGCCGGCCGCGCAAGCGGTGTACTTTCCCGATCGCTTCGAGTGGACGCATCGCGCGCCGCAAGACGCCGGGATGAACGCGGCGCTCGTTGCCGATGCCGTGCAGCAGGCGGTGGCGTCGGAGACCGTCGGGTCACGCGACATGGTCGAGTTCCTCAAGAACAGTTTTGGCCGCGAGCCGCACAGCGAGCTCATCGGGCCTGTCCGCGAGCGCGGCCAGGCGTCCGGCCTCATCGTCCACCGTGGTGTCGTCGTTGCGGAATGGGGCGAGCCGAGGCGCGTGGACATGACGCACAGCGTGACGAAGACGTTTCTCACGACGGTCGTCGGGCTCGCGTGGCAGAAGGGCCTGATTCACGACGTCGCCGATCGCGCGCGCGGCTACATGCCCCCCGGAGTCGATCTGTTCGACGCTCCGCACAATCAGACGATCACGTGGGATCACCTGTTGCGTCAGACGAGCGACTGGCAGGGCACGCTCTGGGGCAAGCCCGACTGGGCGGACCGGCCGGTGGGGGCCACGCTCGAGGCGCAGCAGAACCGCCAGTTGTACGACCCCGGCACGCACTTCAAGTACAACGACGTCCGCGTCAACGTCATGGCGCTCGCAGCGCTCAACGTCTGGCGGCGTCCGCTGCCTGAGGTCCTTCGCGACGAGATCATGACTCCGATCGGCGCCTCGTCCACATGGCGCTGGCAGGGCTACGAGAATTCGTGGGTCGAGATCGACGGCTCGCGCGTGCAGTCGGTGAGCGGCGGCGGCCACTGGGGCGGCGGCATGTTCATCGACGCGTACGATCTGGCGCGCTTCGGCTACCTGTTTCTGCGAAACGGGATGTGGAAGGACCGTCAGATCGTCTCGCCACAGTGGATCAAGATGGCGCGCACGCCTGGTCCCGCCAACGCGGAGTACGGGTTTGCCAACTGGTACCTCAACACCAACCGGCGCCCGCTGCCGTCGGCGCCCGAGTCGGCCGTGCGCTTCGTCGGCAATGGCTCGAACATCGTCTACATCGACTGGGACAACGATCTGGTCGTCGTGTTCCGCTGGATTCGCGGCGGTCCCGCGCTCGATCAGATCATCGGGAAGATCATCGCGGCGACCAAGACCGTGGCATCTACGTCAACCTATCTCGGACGGCGGTCCACAACCGCTCGCGCCAGCGCGTGGTCGAGTGTCACGAGCTCGATGTCCCGTGACAGCGCCAACCAGAGATAGCTCGCGTCGTACGACGTCAACCCGGTCGCCGACGCGAGCTGGAAAAGCTCGATTCCTGGCACCGCGATACGCGTGATTGCAAGCCTCAAGGCCGCGGCCAAGGCCTGCGTGATCTGCGGTCGCAGTTGCGGCTGGCGTCGCGCTTTCTTCAGCGCCAGATTGACGAGCTCGAAGTTCAGCAGGTCCGGCGCAATGAGGGTCTGGCCGTCGAGTTGAGCCGTCAGTTCGGCTGCATCGGGCTCGTTGAACATGATCGCGCCAATCGCGGACGCGTCAACGACGACCGCCATCTCGATCCTCGCGAATCATCCGTGCCGATTCGGACTTCTCGCGGAACCCTAGACGGCGCGTCATCGCGGCCAGATCCGACACGGTCACCACTCCTCCGGCGTCGGTCAGGATCGCCAGCAGCTCGCCCTGCAACGAACGATTGTTGCGTCGGGCGCGCAGTTTCAGCCGGCGCGCCAGCTCGGCGGGAACGCGCTTGACGGAGAGTGTCACGGTGGCCATGGTTCCATTCTGGATCCGAAATGGAACCGGCGTCAATCACGCGTCGATCGTGCCCTCGGTCACGACCACGGCGCTGCCGGCGATCGAGGCGTGCGTCAGGCGGCCGGCGCTGATCTGGATGGTCAGCTCCAGCAGGCTCGGCCGGCCCATCTCGTAGCCCTGCTCGATGCGGACGACGTGCGTGCCGTCGCCATGCTGCCCGGACGCCGCGACGTACCCCGCGAACGCCGCGACCGCTGATCCGGTGGCCGGGTCCTCGAGCACGCCGAACGCTGGCGCGAACATGCGGGCATGGAACGCGCTCGAGGGCTCGCGCGTCTCGCGGCAGAACAGAAACGCCGCGCCCGGTCCGCTGCCGCCGAACACCTGGTCGAACGCAGCGAGATCGACGCGGCATCGCGCCATGACGTCGAGGTTACGCACCGGCACGCACGTAAACGCGTTGCCAGCAGACCATTGCGCGGCGGCAAGGTCGTCGAGCACGAGATCTGCCGCGGTGAGCCCAAGAGCGCGCGCCATGTCCGGGACCGCGGGCCCGTCAGCTTCCTTGGCGGGCAGCCGCGGCAGATCGAACGATGCGCGGCCGCGATTCGGCCCCGTCGATTGAACGCGACAGGAGACGAGTCCGATCTTCTCCTCGAGCGCAAACGTCCGATCGCCGCCGCCGTCGAGCGCGCCGAGCAGGACCGCGGTGCCAACCGTCGGGTGTCCAGCGAACGGCAATTCGCGCGCCGGGGTGAAGATTCGCACGTTCGCCCGCGACGACCGATTCGCGGGCGGGCAGACGAATACGGTTTCGGAGAGATTGAATTCCCGCGCGATCGCCAACATCGCGGGCGTGTCGAGTCCGTCGGGCTCGAGCACGACCGCGAGGGGATTTCCCGCAAGGGCCTTGTCGGTAAAGACGTCGAGCGTCGCAAATCGCCGTTTCATCAGGCGATGGTACCGCGGCTCCGGCCGGCCGGCCGGTCATTGTCTGCATACTCGTGATGCAGCGCGCTCAGGAGGTGTTGAAACCTGCGGCCGCGCCGATAGTCAGATCGGCCAGGCCATCTCGCCGGATTTCAAAACTGTATGCAGCTCCGCGTCGCCCGTCTCTGTCTCGATTGCGAGGAACTCTACGTCGGGAGCCATTGCCCCGTGTGCGCGTCGGAACGCTACGCGTTTCTGTCGACCTGGCTGCCGTCGGAGGAGCGGCGCCGCTGGCGCCGGCCCGGGCCGCGAGCCGAGCACGCCTCGTCCGGCGCGATCGCACGCGTGAAACGCTTCTTCAGCCGCTGGTTCGGTGACCACGACGTCGCGTCGACCAACCGCACGCTCCGGACGCGCGCGAGCGATCACGTACCGAACCTTGACTTCGACGGGACGCCACAAGAATCGCCGAAGACGCCGGCCGCTGCACGAGACTCGGCTGAGCTCTCACCGCCGCACGTGTAGCGCTCCGCCCGACCTAGCCCACGCTGAAGAACTCGCGCAGCTCGCGACCGCTCTTGCCGGTGTTGTACATCGGCGTGTCCGGCTCGAACTCCTTGCCGCGAGCGAGCGGGCCCACAATCACCGGATCGAATCCCGCGTCGCGAACGAGCTCGGCCGCGATGTCGAGCGCGGCCGCGTCGTCGCTCGCGAGGGGAATCCCGACCCGGTCGCGGTCGCGGTGCGCTTCGCTTTCGAGCGTCTTGAAGTACACGGTGTTGAACGCCTTCACCCAACGCGCGCCAGGAAACATCGCGGCCGCCCAGCTGGCGGAACCGTTCGCGTCGGCCGCGGCCTCGGTGGCCGCGGTGCCGTCGCGTCGCGCGTAGGCGTTGCCCGTGTCGAGCACGATCTTGTTCTCGAGCTCCTGTGTGAGATCGCGCGCGAGATCGGGAATCGCCTTGAGCGGCACCGTGAGCATCACGACCGTTCCGAGCGCCGCGGCCTCGAGCGGCGTCCCGGCCACGGCGCGCGCGCCAATCTTCTGGACGATTGGCTGGAGCTCGTCCGGGTGACGCGACGCGAGAATGACCTCGTGTCCCGCATCCGCCCACAGCTTCGCCAGCGTGGAACCAATCATGCCTGCGCCGATGATGCCGATACGCATGATGTAATCGTACGCCAGGCGGTGCTGACTCATGCCGGCCAATTATCGAATCGCTCAGCTTCTGCACACCGACGTCGCCTCGATGAAACAGCTGCTGAAGGTCTTTGGCGAGGCGTTCGGCGATGAGGCCACGTATCAGGATGCCGTGCCAGACGAGGCGTATCTGGCGTCGCTGCTTGGGTCACCTACGTTCATAGTCCTCGTCGCGATGCACGGTGCGGAAGTCGTCGGCGGCCTTGCGGCGTACGAGCTGCCCAAATTCGAACGCGTGCGGCGCGAGATCTACATCTACGACCTCGCCGTCGCCGAGGCCCACCGCCGGCGGGGCCTGGCGCGAGGGCTCATCCTCGAGCTCAAGCGGATCGCCAAAGCGCGCGGCGCTTATGTCATCTACGTTCAGGCCGATCTGGTCGACGCGCCAGCGATTGCGCTATACGAGTCGCTGGGCACGCGCGAAGACGTGCTGCACTTCGACATCGCCGTCGACGAGTGAAAGGCCGTGCCCCCTCCCGTCCTATCAGGGAGTGGAGGCATAGATACATGATGACGAAACGAATTCTCCGGCCGCTCCAGTTCGCGGCCGTTGCAGTGCTGGTGATCGTCTGCGGCCCGGCGCCGCGCATGCGGGCGCAATCGCACGACCAGCATCCGGCGAGCCTGGGATCGGTGCTTTCACTCGAACAGAAGGCTCAGCAGAACGCGTTCATCCGGGCCGTGCGCGAAGCGACACAGCCGTATCAAACAGCGGACATGCTGCCGCGCGACTACCAATTGCTATTTGGCTGCGTGAGCGGCGGCGACTTCGGCGCGATGGGCATGCACTACGTGAATTTCAATCTCGTCGGCGACGGCGAGATCACGATTTCCAAGCCGGAAATCATGCTCTACGAGCCGGTCGCCGGCGGCCGGCCGAAGCTGACCGGGGCCGACTACCTCGTGATTCAGGCGGACTGGGACGCGAAGCACCCAGGCGCGCCCCCGGAGTTCATGGGCCAGCTCTTCCACCTGTTCGAGAGTCCAAATCGCTTCGGACTGCCGGCGTTCTACACGTTGCACGTCTGGGCGTGGAAGGACAACCCGAACGGTACATTCAGCAACTGGAATCCGAACGTTTCCTGCGATGCCTACAACGGCGGTGGGCACTGACGGGACGTGTCCGCCAGCGTACAGGAGGGTGGCTCGGCGCACGGGTCTGGTAATCTCGTGCGATGCCGGACCAACTCGTCCGCGATTTCAGATTCGCCCTGCGCGGCCTTCGCCGTGAGCCGACGTTCGCGCTGACGGCCATCGTCGCGCTCGCCATTGGCGTCGTGACGGTGACGACGACGTTCAGCGTGGCGGATGCGGAGCTGTGGAAGCCGCTGCCGTATCCGCATCCCGAGCAACTCGTCGCGATCTACGCGCGCGGCCCGGGCGCGAGGGCGCAGACCGATCCCATCGCCGGCGCGGATCTCCTCGACTGGCGAGCAGGCGCGCCGGCGTTCTCGGAACTAGCGGCCACCGGCCGCACCTTGCGGCGCGTCCTTCGGCTCGACACGGCCGAGTCGGTGATCGTCAACGATGTGACCGCGAACTACTTCACGACCCTGGGCCGCCAGCCGATCGCCGGCCGCACGTTCGGGCCTGACGACGCAAGGAAATCGCCAGCGGCGTTGCTCACCGATCGCGCCTGGCGGCGGCTCTTCGCGGCCGACGCGTCCGTGGTCGGACGCCAGCTGTTCCTCGATGACCAGCCGATCGTCATCGCAGGGATCGTGGCCGCAGACGACTCGCTGGGACCGGACGGCGATCTGTACCTGCCGATCGACGAATCGACGACGGCGTTTCTGGATCGCGACGTGGCGATGGGCTACGGCGCCATCGGGCGGCTTCAGCCGGGCGCGGAGGCCAGTGTCGCGCACGCCCAGCTCCAGGCGGCGGCCGCTCGCATCGCGCAGATGCATCCTGAGGGCCGCACGGGACACACGGTGTTCGTTGAGGATCTGGGCGAGCGTTTCGCCGGCTACAACTGGCGGCCCCTGTACTACTTCCTCGGCGGGGCCATCGTCGTGCTGCTCCTGAGCGCCGTCAATGTCGCGACGCTGCTCCTTGGGCGCGCGGTCAGACGGACGCGCGAGTTCGCGCTGCGTGGTGCGCTGGGCGGTGGTCTCGGCGCGCTCGCGCGCCAGCTTTTCGCCGAAGGCGCGGTCATCGCGATTCCGGGAGGTGCGCTCGGCGTCCTGGCCTCGGTGTGGGCGCTGAAGCTGTTCACGGCGGAGTTGCCCTCGGACTTCCTCGCACGCGGGTCCGAGATCCCGATCGACGTCCGCGTCATGCTCTTCACGGTCGCGGTATCGGCATTCACGACGGTCGCGTTCGTGATGGCGCCCCTGCTGTTCGCGCGGCGGATCGATCTCATGCCGGCGCTTGGCGCGGGCGGACGCACAGGTGTCTCGGCCGGCGAGGGGCGCGCCCGCTTGGCGCTGCTCGCGGCGCAGCTGGCGCTCACGGTCGTGCTGCTCTTTGGCGCGGGCCTCTTCGTCAAGAGCTTTGTCGCGCTCACGCACGTGCCGCTCGGCTTCGATCCGGTGAACGCCGTGGCGATTCGCTCGACGCTCAGCGGGCCTCGGTACGCCTCTGACGATCAGATTCGCCGCTACGCGTCCGACCTGGAAGATCGCGCCGCCGCGACGCCGGGGGTCCGCGACGCCGCGATCGCGAGCACCTCGCCGCTCGGCAGCGGGCCGCTCATCAGGTTCGCCCGCGCCGATGGGCCCGCGCTGTCGCCGAGCGACGCACCGGGCGCGATTGTTCGCGCGGTCAGTCCGTCGTATTTCCGTACGGTGGCCACTCGCGTCATCCGCGGCCGCGAATTTCTGCCGACGGACGTCGCGGGCGCGCCGCGCGTCGCGATCGTCAACGAGCAGTTGGCCGACCAGGTGTTTCGAGGCGAGGATGCCCTCGGCAAAACGATCAACCTCCTTCCCGCCCGCGCAGCCTGGACCAATCGTCCCGGCCCGGTCCTGATCGTTGGCGTCGCGTCGCGTATCAAGGAGGTGGGAATCAACGAGATCGATTTCCCGGACATCTACCTGCCGTTCGCCCAGATGCCGGCGCCGGCGCTCGAGCTCGTCGCGAGGACGAATGTGCCGGCCTCGACGCTCCTCACCACGCTGCGTCAGCGCGCGGCGTCGCTCGATCCGGCGATTCCAGTCACGAGCGCAACGACGTTCGAGGTGCGCCTGGCAGACGCCCTCCAGGGCGACCGGTTCAATCTCTTACTCACGAGCGCGTTCGCGGCCGTGGCGGTGCTGCTCGCGTCGATTGGTGTGTTTGGTGCCGTTGCGTACGCGGTGCAGGCGCGGACACGCGAGTTCGGCGTCCGTCTGGCGTTTGGCGCACGGCCGTCTCAGTTGATCAGGTCGGCGCTCTGGCACGCGGGCCGCATCGCCGTCGTCGGCGGCGCCGTGGGGCTGGGCGTCACCTTGATTCTGGCGCGCCTGATTGGTGACGCGCTGTACCTCGTGCCGCGCTCGCACAACGGTCTCTTGTACGGCGTGACGACGACGGATCCCGTAATGCTCGCGGGCGCATTCGGGGGCGTCGTCCTCGTGGCGCTCCTGGCGGGTGCGGTACCGGCGCGCCGCGTGGCCGGCGTCGATCCCGTGCGAGCCCTTCGCGCGGAGTAGGGAAGCGCTGCGCAAAATCCCGCGCCGGCCGCGGAGTTCTCCGCATACCCTTCGCGTTCAGTGGCTTAGTGGCGCACGTGTCCCGTTGCGTCATCGGCAATTGCGCAAGACGAGCCGAGGCACGGCATTTGCCTGATGGGGATGCGAGGTCCCTATGCTGGTCTCTGCATCGCACCACGTCACCGTTGAGGGGCACGTCGGTCCAGGCTTCGAGAGCGTCCGCGACATCTTCGCGGAGAATTTCGCGCGTCGAGGTGAGCTGGGCGGCGCATGCTGCGCCTATCTCCACGGCGAAAAGGTCGTCGATCTGTGGGGCGGCGTGCGGAGCAAGCGGACCGGCGAGGCGTGGGCGCCGGACACGATGGTCCTCGTCAACTCCACCACAAAGGGCCTCGCCGCGATGACAATGGCCGTGGGGCATTCGCGAGGCTGGTTCGACTACGAAGCGCCGGTGTGCGCGTACTGGCCGGAGTTTGCGCAGCAGGGCAAGGCCGCGATCACCATTCGTCAGCTGCTCGCGCATCAGGCCGCGCTCTTCGCGCTCGATGTCCCGATCGACCGCCGTCTCGTCGCGGATCCGGATCGGCTGGCCGTGGTGTTGGCCAGGCAGAAGCCGGCGTGGGAGCCTGGAACGCGGCAGGCGTATCACGCCATCACGCTGGGTTTCTACGAAAGCGAGATCCTGCGCCGCGTGGATCCCCGGCGCCGGAGCCTCGGACAGATCTTTCAGGACGAGATTGCGACACCGCTCGGGCTTGACGTGTACATCCAACTCCCGCAGTGGATCCCGAACGCACGACTGGCGGAGCTCGCTCCGCCGAGCCCTCGGCAAATGCTGTTCGGGTTTCCGCTGCGCTTCTGGGTCGAGGTGATGAATCGCCGCTCGAACATCTCCCGCGCGCTCCGAGGGTCGGAGCTGCCCCGCGACGACTCGACGATCTACGCGCGCAACTTCGAAGTGCCGTCCGGGGGAGGCGTCGGCACCGCACGCGCGATCGCGCGGGCCTACAGCGTCTTTGCCACAGGGGGGCACGAGCTCGCCCTGCGCCCCGAGACACTGCGGCTCCTGGCCGCTCCCGCCGTTCGGCCGACGCGCGGTTTTTACGACGAGTGCATGAAGTCAGCCGCGGAGTTCTCGCTGGGCTTCATGAAGTCGAGCGCGACGTGGAGGTTTGGCAGCCAGGCCGCGTACGGCTCGCCGGGCGCGGGCGGCTCGTTCGGTTTTGCCGATCCCGTGACCGGTCTCGGCTACGCCTACGTCACGAGTCAGATGGGCACCGCCTTGACGGGAGATCCGCGCGACGTGGCTCTGAGGCGGGCAATTCTGGCGTCGTGTCGAAGTCAAGGCTCGCACGTCGCCGGCGTGCAGCCGGCGATCTGACGCGCTCAGCGCTTTTTCTTCGGCGCTTTGGCGCGACCGCCGGGGTCGGTGTGCGCGCGCTCGAGCTCGGCGATATCCAGCTTGTTCATCGCGAGCAGCACCTTCATCACGCGATCGCGCGCGTCCGGATGGGCATCGTCGATCAGATCGTCGAGCGCGGCGGAAAGGATCTGCCAGGACACGCCGAACTTGTCCTTCAGCCACCCGCACTGCACTTCCTGGCCGCCGTCGGCGATGAGCTTCTGCCAGAGCGCGTCGAGCTCCTTTTGCGTCTCGCACTTCACGACGAACGACACAGCCTCGTTGAAACGAACCACCGGGCCGCCGTTGAGCGCGATGTACTCCTGCCCGTCGAGCTGGAAGCGGACGGTCATCACGCTGCCATTCGGTCCCGGTCCCGACGCGCCGTAGTGCGTTGTCTGCAGGATCTTCGAGTTCTTGAACAGCGAGACGTAGAACTCGGCCGCTGCTTCGGCCTGGTGGTCGAACCACAGACAAGACGCGATCCGCTTCATACAGTTCTGTCTGAAGCACGGACCGTGCCAATCGTCCTGTTGCCGACAACCTCGAAATAATTCAGGTTCGACTTCAAAGTTCGACGCGTGTGGTCGGGCCCTGACGAAAGCGCTCCCGCTCTTCGGGCGTCATACGTTCCCAGCGCTCCCACATGCGTTCGTCCACGCGCTCTTCGATTCGGCGACGGGCATGGCGGCGCGACCCGTGGCCTCCGAGTCCCCCGAAGAGGATGCGGCACAATGCCAACAGGCCGAGCGCCTGCCAGAACGTGATCTCACGGAACCCGAACAGCGCCGGCAGCAGCCAGTTCCACAGAAGCCGCACGATCTCGCCGCCAAGAAACGCAAAGAGCACCACGCCGGCCAGCGCGAGTGGCGCCATGAAGATCCATTTTCTTCGTCTCATCCACATGATCGGTTCCTCACCCTTTCCTGAATTCGTCGTACATGGGCTGCAGCCGCTCTCGGAGCCGCTGCACCGCATAGCGCTTGCGTGACAACAGCGTGTTCATGTTCACGCCAGTCTCGGCGGCGATCTCCTTGAAGCTGCGCCCCTCGAGCTCGTGGGCGACGAACACCTCGCGTTGTTCCTCGGGCAGCTCATCGATCGCCAGCTCGAGCTCGTCGATGAGGACCTCCCGGGCGTAGAGCGTCTCCGGTCCCGCTTCGGGTGACGGCAGCCAGTCCTCGAGGGCCAGCAGCGCCTCGTTCTCGTCCGCGGAGGCTGCCTCGCTGAAGCGCTCCGGCTGCTTCTTCCGGAAGAGATCCGTGATGCGATTGCGCGCCACCCGAAACAACCAGCCCGTGACGTGGTCGATTGGCATCAGCAGCCGGTTGGCTTCGACCAGCCTGGAGAAGACGTCCTGCAGGATGTCTTCCGCGTCGCGCGGATCGGCCACGCGGCGCCGGATGAAGCTGCGTAGTCGCGACTGTTCGCGCCTGAAAGTCTCGGAAATCCGCAGGTCCTGTTCGCGCGTCATGTGCGTGCTAGGAACCTGCTTCATCTACAGATGTAGACGAATGAGGGGCGCGCATATTGTTGGCCGGAGCTTCTGTGGTAGGCTCACGCGCCAGCGCGGGGGATTCAACACGATGCACGAGATCGCGACCGCCCCAGGAACGCACGCCGTGCAGTTCTACCAAGGTGAGCGCTTCCTTCATCGGGCGATCCTCGCATTTCTTGCGCCAGCCATCCGCAGCGGCGACGCGCTGGCCATGATCGCCAGGCGCCGCACGTTCGAAGCCGTGGCCGACGACCTGTCCACGGCACGTGATACGTCGCGGAACGCCGCCGCCGATCGCCTCATCTTCGCCGACGCCGACACGACGCTGCCGACCTTCATGGACGGCCTGACGCCGGACCCGGAGCGCTTCAGCCGGTGCTTTTCAGAACTGACCACGCTTGCTCGCCGCCGCTGCCCGCACGGCACGATCTGGATCTACGGCGAGATGGTCGACCTGCTTTGCCAGGCCGGCAATCACGCGGGAGCGGTGCGCGTCGAGGAGCTCTGGAACGCGGTGTCTGAGGGACAGCAGACGTCGGTGATGTGCGGCTACGCGATCCAGGGCTTCGACCACGATGTGCACGCGACGACCTTTCGCGCGGTTTGCCGCCAGCACACGCACGTGTTTCCGACCGAGTCGTTCGTCGAAGCGCCCGACGATCGCACGAGACTCGAGCAGGTCGCCCTCCTCGAGCAGCGCGCGCGGGCGCTCGCGCATCAGCCGGCCGTCGTCTCCGGGCCGGGCCAGGCCCTGACGGCGTCGACGATATACGTGATCGACGACGACGCGAGCATGCGGCGATCGCTCGCGAGACTGCTGTCCGCGGTCGACCTTCAGGTCCAGACGTTCGCGTCAGCCGAGGAGTTCCTCGCCGCCGTGGCCCCCGACTCGGGGGGCTGTCTCATCGCCGACGCCCAGCTGGTCGGCTTGAGCGGCACGCAGCTGCAGAGCCGCATGGCCAGCGCGAACTGGCGCATGCCGGTCATCGCCATGAGCGGCTCGCACGACCAGCAGATCGAGTCCGAAGCCGTGCGGTTGGGGGCGAGCGCGTTTCTGTCGAAGCCGTTCGACGCCCAGGCGCTTCTCGACGCCATCGCGCGCGCGCTCGTGCGCCCGTAGGCGTCCGCAAAAACATCAAGTTTCGCGAAGGACTTCCTGCGGCTCGTGCCGTAGATTGGAAGCGCTCTCCCAGCTCCTGGAGGTCCGCGTGGAACCCGAATCCGCACTGAGTCTTCATAACGAATACAGCATGTTGAACCTCGCCGACCTGTTGCTGGCGCGCGAGCGCAATCATGTCGAGCTCGTCCGCAAGGCGCACGTCGTGGGCACCGCCGTCGGGTTGTATCTGATCAGAAAGAAGGAACCGTGGCAGCCGCCCGATCCGAACGAGCGCGTACGGTGGCCGCCGCGCACGCTCGGCAACTCCGAAGTGCGCGACTACTCGTGGCCGTGCATTCTGGCGTTCGTCGACGACTGGAAAGAGGACGCGGAGCTGTCGTGGGAAGACCGGCTGCCGCGGGCGGTGTACCTCGACGAGCGGCGCAAGGTGCCGGTCTGCGTGGTGCTGGCGCCGACGGTCGACCGGCCCGAGCCGTCGATCCGGCCCGTTGTGTTTCCCTCGTCGATGATCGGCGGTGGTTTTCCGGTCGTTGTCGTTGTGCAGGGGCGCGAGCACATCGCGTCCATCGGCTGCCTCGTGCGTGACGGCCACACCGTCTACGCGCTGACGAACCGGCACGTCACCGGTCCGGAAGGCGAGCCGGTGTTCGCGCAGCTGGGCGGCGAGCGCGTCCGCATCGGCGCGAGCTCGTCGAAGCAGCTCACACGGCAGCTGTTCAGCAAGATGTATCCGGAGTGGGCCGGCAAGGACACGTATCTCAACCTCGACATCGGCCTCATCCGGATTGACGATATCAATCGCTGGACGGCGAATGTTTACGGTATTGGCGAGCTTGGCCCGATGGCCGATCTCGGCGCCGACAACTTGTCGCTGCGGCTGATCGACTGTCCCGTGCGCGCGTACGGCTGCGCGTCTGGACCGATGAAAGGGGCGATCAAAGCGCTGTTTTATCGCTACAAATCGCTCGGCGGTTTCGAGTACGTCTCGGACTTTCTGGTGGGCCCGCGCGGAGACGATCGCGATCTGAACACGCACCCTGGCGACTCGGGCACGCTCTGGCTGCTCGAATCCAAGTACGAGGGGCTGATGCCGATCGCCGTGCAGTGGGGCGGCCAGGTGTTCAGCAGCGGCGGCCTGCAGCAGCAATCGACGTACGCGCTGGCCACGTGTCTCAGCACGGTCTGCAACTGGCTCAACGTGGACGTCATCCGCGACTGGAACGTCGGCGTCTCGGAGTACTGGGGAGAGGTCGGACACTACGCCATCGGCGCGCTCGCGTGCACGGTGGCGTTCACCGGCCAGCCGGGGCTCGCGCAGCTGATGACGAGGAACATCCCGCTGGTCGGCTTCGCCGTGGAAGATCTCGGAAACACCGACAAAGTGCTCAAGAACAAGGCGCACTACTCGTTCGTGCCGCTCGCCGACGTCGCCGACGACGTCTGGCGGCTCACGCGTACGAGCGGCGGGGCGACGGGCGACGACGGCAACAATCACTTCGCGGACATGGACCAGCCGGCGCAGTCCGGGCCGTTCAAGGGCCAGACCCTGCTCGATCTCTGCGCGACGCATCCCGCGAACGTCGACCCGAACATCTGGCTCGATTTCTACAAGGCGGCGCCCGGAACGAATCCGGGCGCGCTGCCGTTCCGCGTGTGGCAGGGCTACAACCTGATGGTGGCCGCGCTCCAGGCGGGCGACGTCATGACGTTCGTGTGCGTCGCGGGATGTGTTGCGCACTACGTCGGCGATGCCTGCCAGCCGCTCCACATCTCACGGTTGCACCACAACGATCCGCAGCACCAGACGTCGACGGCGAGGAAGGTGCACTCCGTCTACGAGACCGAGATGTTGAACGAGCATGCGCAGGACATCGTCGACGGGATCGTCGCCCAGCTCGCGCATGCGTCGGTGACCGGATCCTTCACCGGCGGCCACGGCGCCGCCGTTCGCGTCGTCCGGCTCATGGGCGAGACGGTCGCCGCGCTGCCGCCGCAGAAGATCTGCGATGCGTACAACGCGGAGACCACCCCCGCGGCCCGGGTCACTCGCTTGTGGCATGACTTCGGTGACCTGACGATCACGCGGATGGCGCAGGGCGCGATCTGCATGGCTGACATCTGGGCGAGCGCGTGGAAGGAGGGCAACGGCGCGGCGATCTCACCGTCCCAGCTCGTCGCGCAGGATCCGACCGTGCTCTCCAACACCTATCACCCGGCGACGTTCTTTCCGTCGATGTCGCTCGAGCTGATGGCGCCGCTGCTCACGGGACCGTAGCGCGCAAGGAAAGAGATTTGACCAACTTGACTAACAACACCGGGCGCTGGTAGCGTCGTCCCATGTCTCTGAGCCTCTACGACGCCAAAACGCAGCTCTCGGCGCTCGTCGATCGGGCCGCCGCGGGCGAGGAGATCGTCATCACGAAGTACGGCCGGCCGCGGGCCCGGCTGGTCGCGCTGACGAAGACCGTCCAGCGCCGCCCCGGCCGCGCGAAGGGCAAGATCTGGATCGCCGCAAACTTCGACGCGCCCCTGCCGAAGCGCGCGCGCGACGCCTTCGCAAGGCCGTCGGAGTGAAGCTCCTCCTCGACACACACGTCGTCCTGTGGTGGCAGCGTGACGACCGGCGGCTGAACACAGCCGCACGGTCGGCCATTGCGACCGCGGACGTCGTGTGGGTGAGCGCAGTGTCGGGCTGGGAAGTCGCGATCAAGCTGGCGCTCGGACGGCTCACGTTATCCGAGCCGTTCGACGTCCTGCTCGCCGCCGACGACTTCACGGAGCTGCCGCTGACGCTGGCGCATGCTACGCAGCTCTCGACGATTGCGCCACGGCACACCGATCCGTTCGATCGGGTCCTGCTGGCGCAGGCGCGGGTCGAACAGGCCACACTTGTCACGCACGATCGGGCGCTCGAATCGTACGGCGTACCGATCTTGTGGACATGACGGCTTGGCCTGTCTGACACGTCGCCAAAACATCAGAAATCCCACATGGCGTAGCAGATCCGTGTCCGTAAGGTTCCGTCATGGAACCTCCTCGCACGTTCATCCCCGTCGCCGCCCTCGTGCTGGTCGTCGCGATGCTTGGCCAGCGTCCGGGCGCGAGCGAGCGGAGCACTGACTCATCCGGCAAGGCCTCGACGCAGAGGCACGAGACCGCGCCGGCCACGGCGAAAGCCAAGGGGCCGTCGTCGACATCGTCGGCGACCGATGTACCCAACAAAGCGCTCGACATCCTCGCCGAGTCCTTCGGCATCGACATCACGATGGATGCCCTGTTGCGCCGAGTTCAACGCGAAGCCAGTCTGGCCCAGACGCTTCCCGCTTCAGACGAGCGCGTCGCTGATGCGAAGACACTGCTGGCGGCGGTCACGCGCCTCGTGGCGCCCGCGGGCTTGAACGGGCAGAGCCTCGACGGCGTCGTTGCGGCCTTCGCCGGGAAGTCGGCGTGGAATCTGACCGCTCTGCAGCGAACCGTGCTGCAGGAAGTGGCGCGACGTCAGAACACCCCGGTCCGTTTCCTGATCGCGACGTTGCCTGATCCCATGGACTCGTTCACCGGCTGGCAGTTCGATCCGATGCTCGATGCGATCGAACAGGCGGTCGTCGAGAGCGAGTTCGTCTTCGAGCGTCACAAGTTTCCTGACGCGGGTCCTGAGCAGAACGAGCCGCCGGCCGAGCGGTTCCGCAAGCACGAGAGCGAATCGAACGTGATTCTCTCGCACCGGCACCGTGAGGGCGATCGCCCGGACGGCACGTCCGATCGGGAGCTGCTCGTGCTCCTCATCGTCCACGAGAACCCGAGTGCTGGCGTCCATGTTCCGGCGTTGATTGAAGCACTGAACGTGGCCACGTCATGGAAGAACCTGGTTCCGCTGCGCGAGCGGTGCGAGACCGGGCTCATCCCCATCCTCGGACCGACGTTCTCGGGATCGTCGGAATCGATCGTCAATGCGCTAAAAATGGCGTACCGCCGGCAAATGCTCAAGCCCGATGAGCATCACGTGTGGATCGTGACCGGGAGCGCTACGGACGACTCGAACAAGGCGCTCATCGAAGGCGCGTTCAAGGCGCCCGACAAGGCGACGCCCGGAAAGAAGTCGCTGTCCGTCAAGTTCGACGCCACGGTCCAGCCGGATCGCGTCGTGCTGCCGGCGCTCACCGAGTACGTCCGATCGGCCGGATGGCCGCGGCCGGTTGGCGTGCTGTTCGAGGGCAACACGCAGTACGGCCGCAGTCTGAAACACCTGTTGACGAAGGGCAACAGCCAGAGTCCATCGGATCTCATCCTGCTGCCGTTTCCGTTGAACATCTCGCACGTTCGCGACACCGCCCCGGACGAGAAGGTCGGGCTGTCGCAGGCGCTTGGCCTGCCGTCGCGCGTCCGGCCGCTCTCGATGAACACACCGGCGGCGCCCGAGGATCAGATTCCGCAGCTGACGCCGTCGACGACATCGTCGTACGTCGAGCTTGGGCTGTCGTCCCTGCTTCAGACGATGCGCACGGAGCGTGTCGGGACGGTCGCGGTGATGTCGACTGATCCGCGCGACAAATTGTTCTTGGTGCGCCAGCTGGCCCACGCGGCGCCCAACGTGGCGCTGATGACCGTCGAGAGCGACTCGATCTACTACCACCCGGACTACGCGTACTACATGCAGGGCACGATCGTCGCGTCGACGTATCCGCTGTACAGCGGCAGCCAACGGTGGACCGAGGGCGCCGACACCGGTGCGGAGCGCCATGTGTTCGCCAACGGCAGCTCGGAGGGGATGTACAACGCCGCGCTGCTGCTCCTGAACTACAAGACCAACGGCGAGGCATTCGACAAGGAGAGCGCGCCTCGCTTAATCGACTACAGCATGCCCGGTGAGCCGTGCGCGTCGAACTGCAAGCCACCGGTCTGGATCAGCGTCGTCGGCAGCAGTGGGGCGTGGCCGGTGCGTGCGTCCGCGCAGACGGCGAGCAACGGGTACACGTTCGCCTTGCCGGCCCGAGAACAAGACGCGAGTCGCGGGCTGGTGCTTCGGACATTTCCCTCACTGACGTTCACGGCGGTGTTCATCGTGATGACGCTGTTCGTCGCGGCGATCTGCCTGGACCCGCGGCTCCGCAGCGGGCAGTGGGCGATGCAACTGGCGGGCGGCAGGCGCATCCTTTCGGACGACGACGACGCGCGCCGGCGGTACTACGCGTTCGTCGCCGTCGCGAGCGTTCTGTCGGTCGAGGCCTACATCGTGGTGGTGCAGGCCATGCGATTCCGTATCGAGGCCGCGCACTCGATGGGGTCGGCGGCGGCGATCGGCCTGGCGCGCCTCTTCGCGGTCGTCGCCGCGGTTCCGCTGGCGGTCCTGGACGTGCAGTTGGTCCGTCACGCCGTGAGGAACGACCGCGCATGGCTGACGCACCTGGTTGACCTGCGCCACGTCGATGGCTGGGTGCGCCTCATCGGCACCGCGGTGTCGTTCTGGGCCGTCGGCAATCTCGCACTCTACGTGTGGCAGCATGTGACGCTGCCAGCGGCGGAAGCGGCCAGCTTCGTCGCGCGGGCGACGAACTTCAGCAGCGGTGTCTCGCCGACGCTTCCGATCATCTTCCTGCTCGGTGCGCTGACGTTGTGGGGCAGCCTCGAATTAGCGCGGCTGCGCGGCCCGGGCCAGGCGCTGGCTGACGCGTCAGTCCAACGGATGATTCAGCCGGCCATCAGCGGATCCGCGAAACCGCTGACCAACGCGTGGGCGGAGCTGATTCCGTCCGCGCTGCGCGTGCGGCCGGCGCTCGCCTGGGTCGTCGTCATCGGCGTTGCGGGGACGTGCTTTGCGTTTTTCGATCCGTTCGTGCGGCCGCTCGTGACGATCGAAGGCGTCTACTTCGGACGGTTCGTCTCGAGCACGATCCTGCTGCTGCAGGTGATGATCGGCCTCGCGCTCCTGCAGTTCGTGTATCTGTGGACCGTGCTCAGGCGGCTGCTCGAGCGCCTCGCCTATCACGCCGAGGCAGACGCGTACGTGAAGGTTCCGCGCGGGCTGTTTCCGCCCAGTCTGTTTCCCCGGATGCCGAGCCTGAACGAGCTCGAGATCGTTGTCGAATATCGCGCGGCCTGTTTGACGAAGAGCGGGCTGCCGGGCGCGATCGAGCTGCATCAGACCCTCGAGTCGGAGCGGAATACCGCAGAAGCGCCGCATTGGGCGGCGTCCGGAACGTGGAAGGCGCTCGTCGCCGCGGCGACCGTTGGACTGGCGCCGGCTGGCACGGCACCGCCGCCTGAATGCGACGTGCTGCGCCTTCGCGAGATGTGCATCACGCTCGTCGTTCGCGACGCGATCGCGCGCCTCTGGCACAACGTCGTGTTCGTGGCCGGCGCGGTGCTGTGCGTGTTCTGCAGTCACGCACTGTTTCCGTTCCAGCTCCAGCGCGCGCTGTCTGAGCTCGGCTGGTTCTACGTCGCGCTGGCGTTCGGCGCCATTCTGATCGTGCTCTGGCAGATGCGTCGCAATGATTTCCTGCGCCGCGTGGCTTCGCCGGATCCGACCAAGGGCACGGGTTGGGACGCCGCCTTCGTGCTGCGGCTGGCCATCTTCGTGCTCATTCCGCTGCTGACGCTTTTCGCCGCTCAGTTCCCGGATACCGGCGGCGTGCTCATGCGGTGGCTGGAACCAGTGCGCAAGTTCTTGCCGTAGGGGCCCGTCATCCGTCGCAATCGGCGCGCGACAAATGCGAGGGTGATGCCCAACAGGATCAACGAGAGTGGCTCGGTCATGACGACTTCCTGTGCGCCGCGAATGGGAAGAGCGCGGCAGAAGACGTCAGCCAGTGTGTCGAACGTGAGTGACGCCGCCGTCAAGGGCGGCTAAAGAAAACGTAAAAAGGAGGTACGACCGGTACGACGTACCGGTCGCACCCTGCCGCGCGGGTCCGCTTCAGGAATCGGCGATCGCTGACGGGACGGGCGGAATCGTGTATCGTCAGGGCCGCTTCCCAGGCGAGCGGCTCGGCAAACGAGGAGGCATGATGACTCCGAGAAGCGGATGGTGTGGGTTGCTGCTGCTCACCCAAGTCGCGTGCGCATCCGCGAACTGGGCGGAGCCGGTCGGCGATTTCAAGAAGAGCGTTGACGAGAGCGTCGCCGTCGTCGCGGGGTACTACGACAATTTGAACGCGTTCGAGCGCCGCGTGTATCTGGCCGACGCGCTCGCCGATCCGGCCAAGCGCATCGGCACGACGGACACTGACGGCAAACCGACCCCGCTCAGCGGGCAGGTCTTCTCAGCGCGCGGTATCAAGGCCAGGACCGACGCGCTTGCGCTGGTGAGCCTGTACGCTCGCCGACTCGCCGATCTCGCGGGCTCCGACGCGCCAGCCGAGTTCCGGACGAACGTCGGTGTGCTCGGCGACAACCTGACGAAGCTGGACGACACCTTCAGGCAGCTGTCGAGCGGCGGAGCGGAGCCCGCAGACAGCCGCGCCGCCGCGTACGTCGGACCCATCGGCCAGCTGGTTGGGCTCGTGGGTCAGATCTATCTTGAACACCGGCGCGATGCGGCGCTCGAGAAGGCCATTGGCGAGGGCGCGCCCGTCGTCGACAAGATCCTCAAGTCGCTCGAGGACGATCTGGTCGCGGTCGTCGATCCGCTGCAGCGCACCGGCAACAAGCAAATGCTCGCGCAGCTCGTCGTCGACTACAACAACGGCCGTGCGACGGCGTCCGAGAGCCAGCGGCGCGCGCAGCTGGCGGCGATCGAGAAAGCCGCCGAGACCGCGGACACCGCGCTCACGTTCAATCCAAGCAGCGTCCTCAGCGGTCTGCGCGAGGCGCACGCGGCGCTCGTCGCCTACGCGAAGTCGCCGCGCAAGCCCACCGACCTCGCCAGCCTGTCGGACGCGCTGTCGATCTTTGCCGACCGCGTCGACGTCGCGGCCGCGGCCGTGCGCGGCCTGCGTTCCGCCCGTTAGGAGGTACCATGGCCGCCACCAAGTGCGATGTCAAAGCCCTCACCGAAATCGTCGATCGCTGCTTCGATCTCGCCATGGACAATCGGCTGACCGAAGCGCAATGCACGAAGTACCTCGTGGCCGGCAAGAAGTTGCGAGGCAGCCTGCTCAACCTGATCTCGGCACGTTTCGAAGAAGGCACGGCCGAGCTCGAGGAGGCCAACGAGGAGCTCGCCGACGTGAATGCGGCGCTGAAGAAAGATGCCGAGGCCATCAAGAACGTGGCTGACACCGTGAAGAGCCTGAGCACGCTGGTTGGCTCGCTCGACAAGCTCCTCGGCGTCGCCGAGTCGTTCATCTAGCGAGCGTCCGCGCGCGCCATGGCCGTCGTCCTCGACTCTGCGCAACGTCCTGACGATCCCGAGTGTCCCGAATGCGGCGAGCGGCTCGTCTACGTCGAGACGGATCCTTCATCGTCCGGGGCGTTTCGCACCCAGGCCGACGCGATGCCGAAGATGGCGATTCACTTTTATGACTGCCCGGGTTGCGGCACGTGCTGGAAGCTCGGCCAGCGGTTGCTGCCCGATCCCGTCAGGCAGATCCTCAGGGGCTAGCGCGGTCAACGCGCCGTGTACAGCCACGCCTTGTTGGTGCTGGCGATGTCGCCCTTCGTGTAGCCTCCGACGATCAGCACCCTTCCGTCTCGAAGCGTCGTGGCCGATGAAAAGAAGCGCGGCGCGTCGAGCTCGCCGCTTGCGACAGCGAAGCGGTTGGTGAGCGCGTCGTAGCTCTCGACGTCAGTGCTACCGCCGGCAACCACGACGCCGCCGCTCGGGAGCACGGCGACCGACGCGTGCAGCTTGAATCGAGCGGAGCTCAGGTCTGGTCCGGCGGTGAACACGCCCGATGTCGGGTCGTAGATCTCTGTGCTGGTCATTTGGCCGTTCCAGCCACGCCGGTCCGAGCCGCCGACCAGCAGGACGCGGCCGTCCGCCAGCAGCGTCGATGCGTGCTTGTCGCGGGCGATCTGCAGGGAGCCGGTGCGCGTCCACTTGCGCGTCGCTGGATCGTAGAGCTCGGCGTCGCCAAACATCCGGGTGTCGTTCTCGCCGCCGGCCACGAGCACGCGTCCATCGCGAAGCCGCGTCGCGGGTCCGTACAGCGTGAACATCATCTCGCCCGCCGGCGTGACGACCCCCGTCGCCGGATCGTACGTCGCTGTCGGACGGAGTCCCGGCGTGCTTTCGTGATCCCCCGAAAGGAGGAGCGTGCCGTCCGCAAGCGCGGCCATGAAGCTGCCCTCGATGCGACCCGCGTCCTGCCACTGACCGGTGGCTTCGTCGTACGTCTCAGCCAGCGTGCGGTTGACGCTCCGTCCTCCACCGATCACGAGCACGCGCCCGTTCCGCAGAAGGACGGCGCCGTGACCGACACGAGCCGTGCGCATCCGGCCGGTCGGGAGGAACACGCCTGTCGACGCGTCGTAAACCTCGGCGCTGTCGAGAAAGGAGCCGTTTCCGTTCATCCCGCCCGCGATCAGTACGCGCCCGCTCGGGAGCAGGGTCGCTGTGTGAGCGGCGCGCGGGACCGTCATCGATCCGGTCCTGTCCACTCTCCCAGAGGGCGAGCGTCCCTCGAACGGCGCCGCGGCGGCCCACGGCCCGAGCACGGCCGCACAGGCGATGATCATGGCGATCCTGGCGCGTGAGGAGGAGTGGAGCAGGTGCATGCCAGGAAGGACGTCTGTCAGTGCGAAGTGTTAACAGGCGACATTGCTGACGCCGCCTTGGTTTAGCCGCCCTTCTTCTTCTGGAAATACGCCGTCCGCAGCGCGTCGATGCAACGCGCGTCCACGAGGCCGGGCGGATTGCCTTGGTAGTTCAGATTCTTGTCCGCGCGGAACTTGTCCACGGCGGCGATCGCTTCCTCATCGTACTGATTGAAATCCGCCGGCACCTGATCGGGAAACGCCGCGAGCGTCGGCCGCCAGTAACCAAGCGCGTGCAGCATGCGCTTCAACTCGACGACGTCCGGACCTTCGACGCGTGAGAAGGTGCGGTACCCGAGGCGCCGCCCGGTCGTGAGGTAGATGCGCTTCATCTCCGCGACCGGATCGGGATTCTCGCCGACCTCAATCGCGAGCGCGATGTGGTCGTTGCCGCGCCCCGGGTTGTTCGGGTCCGCGATCTTGATGGCTGCCGACTGCAAATTGCCCCAGCGGCGGTCGCCGCCTTTCGAGTAGCCGGCTTCGAGCGCGAGGATCATGCGCTCGGCGAGCGGCATGCCGGTGCCGGCTGTCGCGTCCATCGACGCGGAGACGGCGTCGAGCACTTCCGGGCCGACCATGATGTTCGCCTGCGTTGTGTAGTTCACGCCCTGCTTGCTGCCGGCCCAGTTGCCGTTGCTTTTTCCCGTGTGCGCCGCGGTCCGGCCCTTCATGTCGATGATGCCGACCTGACGCGACTCGCGCATCGCGTCGTTGGCGAGCAATTGTTCGAGCGCGTCCTTCGGCTCCGTGCCTTTCTCGAGCAGCTCGAGCCCGCGCGGTCCGTACTCGACGACCGTCGAGGCCTGCGTGCACACGGCGCCGACGCCGGCCCGGACGTGCGGTACCGCCCGGCCGACGAACGGCACCCTCGTTGTCACCGCCGCGCCCGACTGGCCGGTGGCCGGGTCGATCGCGCAGATCGAGAACGTGGAGTACTGAGGTAGGCCCTCTTCGTTGAGCGTCACGCCGTCGTACGCGAGCCGCTGTTGGGCGACGAGGACCGATGAGGCGACGACAATCGCCGAAGACAGCATGGTCATCGAGACACGACGGGTCATATCAGCCTCCACAGTAGTTGCCGGTGGAATCCCGGCATCGCTCGAGCTTGAAGGCCGGATCGACAGCCGGCGGCTTGTCCGCGTTGCCCACGCTGCGGCCCGTCGCGTACATCCAGCGTGTCATCTTCGCGAGCTTCGCGATGTCGATGCGGTCGGGGTTGTCGAACGGCGTGTGGTAGTCGGGGTGCAGCAGCGTCGAGAAGAAGATCGCGGGCACGCCGTTGCGCGCGTAGGGCAGGTGATCGCTGCGGTAGTACCAGCCCTCGCGATGGTTCGGGTCGTCCCACGAGGAATCGACCGTGAAGTGCGTGACGAGGGTGTTCGCGGCGAGCGCCATGTCGACGAGCTCGGGCGAATTGCGGTGCGGCGGCAGCGCGCCGAGCAGCGCCGCCGTGCCGGGATCGTTGCGGCCGATCAGATCGCCGTTCAGACACGCGACGATCGAGGCGAGGGGAATGATCGGGTGCTTGACGTACCAGCGCGAGCCCATCAGCCCCCGCTCTTCGGCGCCGTGCCAGATGAAAAGCGCGGACCGCCGCAGCGGCGACGCGGAGACCGCCCGACCGATGGCGAGGAGCGCGACCGCCGTGGACGCGTTATCGTCCGCGCCGTTCCAGATGTCGTCGCCGTTGACGGCATAGCGCTCGCCGTCATGGTCCTGATGCGCGCTGAAGAGCACGTACTGGTTGGCGAGCGCGGGATCGCGGCCCGGCGCCTTCGCGATGATGTTGACCGACGGATACTGAAAGCTGTCCGTGAAGATCGACGCGACGAGCGTCGCGTCGGCGGCGAGCGGCCCGCCCAGCGCGGATTCCTTCACGTACAGCAGCGGTACGCCGCGCGGGGCCACGCGCTGATCGGCGGTGCCATCGGGATCGAGGCCGTACGTGCCGCGCGGGAACGTGATCGCCGTGCGATCCCACTGGTCCTTGAACGCGTCGGGGACGAGCGCGACGATTGCGGCAGGATTCTGCGGCGTCACGGTGCGCTGGATCGCGCGGGCCCAGGTGCGCAGCGCCGGCGGCGCATTCGGCGCGCTCTGGTTGGGTTGGCCGGCCGTGGTCGCGCCAGGCGCGGGCTCGTAACGGACGACCAGCGTCCTGCCCTTGATGTCGACGTTCGTGAGCGCGTTCGCGTCGGCGCGAACGACCGGCGCGTCGACGTCGGCGAGCACCATGTTGTCGGGGATGACGTCGCGGCCCATCCGCAGCGTCTTGCCGCACAGCGAGACAGGCGAGCTCGCCGACACACGGAACCGCTCGAGCGGGAAGAATTGGAAGTACGTGCCATTGTCGCCGGCCGGCAGGAGCCCCGCCTGGCGCGCGCGCTCGGCCACCCACACTGACGCCGCCATCTCGTCGAGCGTTCCTCCCTCACGCCCGCGCATCGCGTCGCCAGCGAGCGTGAAGAGATCGGCCTTGAGATCGGCTTCGGTGATGCGATCGATGGCATCCTGCGTCCGGGCGCCGCCCGAGGCGACCAGGGCGACACACAGCGGGAGAGTGAAAAGTGCGGTCCTGCGCATGCGGGCATCGTAGATCAGAAACCACGCGGTCGCGTGCTACCATCTGGCCGTTTCGACAACAGACCGGAGATCGCGATGAGTCCCCATGACCAGAGCGAAGTGGAGTCCGTCTTCATGGCGGTGCTCGACGCGGCGGACGCGCGGCGCGTGAGCCTTCTTGATCAACGGTGTGAGGGACGGCCGGAGCTGCGCGCCGAAGTGTTGTCACTCCTGGCGGCGCACGAGCGGACCGCCGGCATGTTTGGAGCGGACCTGCGCAGCGCGATCGATGCTCCAGCGTCGCCGACGCGCGAGGAAGGACCGACGGTCGGACCCGGCGCAAGGATCGCGCACTACCGGCTCGACGAGCGGCTCGGCGCCGGCGGCATGGGCGAAGTGTTTCGCGCCTGGGATCTCGCGCTTGGCCGGCCGGCGGCGATCAAGCTGATTCGCCGGGGCGTGCCGGGTGAGCTCCCGCGCCGCCTCCTGCGAGAGGTCGAAGCGTCCGCGCGGCTGCAACATCCCACGATCGCGACGTTTTACGAGGGTGGGGAAGACGCGGGCCAGGCGTACTTTGCGATGGAGCTCGTCTCCGGATCGACGCTGCGTCGCCGGATCGAAGCCGGGCCGGTCCCGCCTGCCGAGGCAATCACGATCGCGGCGGGTCTGCTCGAAGCGCTGGCTCACGCGCACGCCGCGGGCATTCTGCATCGCGACATCAAGCCGGAGAACATCATGCTCGGCGCGACCGGCGCGCCCAAATTGCTCGACTTCGGCCTGGCGAGGCGGCTGTACGAGCCCCAGGTGATCGCAGCGGCGAGCCGGCCGGGGGTGACACACCTGACGCCCTCGTCCGGGTCGACCGCGGACGCCGATCGCACGGTGAGCCATCTCACCGCCGAAGGCTCGCTGCCGGGGACACCGGGATACATGTCGCCCGAGCAATGGCGGGGCGAGCCGCTTGGACCGCCGTCCGATCTCTTTCAGGTGGGCGCGGTGCTCTACGAGATGCTCGCGGGCGACCGCGCGTTCGCGCGCGGATCGATCGCCGAACGACTCGACGCGACGCTCGCGACTCCACCTGACCTCACGGCGCTTCGATCGATGACACCCGCGGGGCTCGACGCGTTCGTCGGCCGCCTGCTCGCGCGTCGACCGGCCGATCGGTATGCGTCGGCGGGCGAGTGTCTGATCGCGCTCGAAGCCCTTTCGACAGGCGCGGCCGCCGCGGCCACGCCTGGATCCGCCGCCGTGCTGGATTTCGCCAACCAGACCGGCGACGACAGCCACGACTGGATCGGTGTCGGGATCAGCGAAGGGATCCGGGCCGAATTGGCACGCGGCGCGGATGTGCGCGTCGCCGCACGACTGCAGACGGTCCGGACGACGGCGATGTTGCGTCAAAAGGGCGGTCCCTCCGGGGCCGCGGACGTCGCGCTCGCGCTCGGGCTTCGCTGGGCGGTCGACGGCGCCTTCGAGCGCGCGGACCACGACCTGCGAGTGCGCTTTGAGATCCTCGAGGCCGCTACGCGTCGGCCGATTCACCGCGGGAGCCTCGAGGGAGCGACCGACCGCGTTGTCGATCTTCGCGCTCGCGTCTCGCAGGCCGTGGCCGATGCGTTGCACGTCGAGCGTCGCGCGCGCCAGGTCGAATCGGCGGGGAACGAGCGAGCGCTCGAACTGTACACGCGTGCACGCGTGCTCTGGCAGGCCGGAAGCGGTGATCCGAGAATCCTCGCACTGCTCGACGAGGCCATCCGCGTCGCGCCCGACTACGTGCCGGCCCTGGCCGCGATGGTACCGGCCTACGCGACTCGGTTTATCGGCAGCGCGAATCCTGCCGATCTCGAACAGGCGATCGTGGCCAGCGACCGCGTGCGCGTCCTCGATCCTGACAACGCCGAAGCGCTGGTCTGGCGCGGGTACGCGCTGTTCAGACTGGAGCGGTTTGACGAGGCGCTCGACGTGATGGCGCACGCCGTGGATGTGGGCGGCGACGATCCGTTTCCGTCCTACACGTACGCGGCCGCACTGCAGGCGCTCCAACGCCCCGACGAGGCGCTGGTGAAGTTCCAGCGTGCGGTTCAGCTCGAACCGAAGTTTGGCATTGCGTGGCTGGGTCTGGGGTGGACGCTCTTCACGCTCGAGCAGTATCGCGACGCCAGATATCCGCTGACACGATCGCAGGCGCTCGAAGGCTTGCCGGGACCGACGTTCGTCTCAGGCATCGGCGGCTACCTCGCGGAGTGTCTCCGTTGCGAGGGCCGGCTGGACGAAGCGCGCGCGGCGGCGCTCGCTGGTCTCGACGCCATCGAGCGCGCGGACAACCTGTATCGTGACACCGTGCGCGCGTTCTGCCTGGGCTCGCTCGGCCGCGCGGCGTGGCAGCAGGGCGATCGCGGAGCGGCGGAGGCCGCATTCTCCCAAGCGATCGCGCAGATGCGAAGCCGCACTCGAACGCAGGGCGGCGGACAGGTACTCGTTCAGGCATTAGCGGGCCTGGCGTCAGCCACCAGTGACGCGGTGCTCCTTCAAGAAGGGCTCGACCTGTTCGGGCATCGGCAGGGCTACAGCTTCCGGCCGTTTTACGGCTGCGACGACTGGTTCACGTTGCTTCAGCTCTCGGATGCCGCCGGTTCGCTCGGCCGAGGTGAAGAGGCCGCCTCGCTTCGCGCCCGCGCCGTCGCCGGCCGGCGGGGCACGAACCGCGCGCGACGCTAACGCCGGCCCATCTTGCGAACGAGCCACGCGCGAGCGTAGTGCCAGTGACGCTTGGCGGTCATTGGTGCGATCTCGAGAAACGCCGCCGTCTCTTCGATCGACAAGCCACCGAAGTAGCGAAGCTCAACCACTCTGGCGCGAACGGGTGAGACCGACGCGAATGCGTCCAGGGCGTCGTCGAGCGCGATTAAGTCGAGCCGGAGCGACTCATCGCCGGCATCAGGCGCCGACAGGGTCTCGGACAACTCGACCCGCTGGGCATCGCGCCCACCGCGCTTGCCGGCACGTCGCTGCCGCGCATGATCGACGAGCACTCGCCTCATGACCTGGGCGGCGACGCCGAAGAAATGCGTCCGGTTCGTCGGTCGCGCGGTCCGCAACCCCGCCAGGCGAAGGTACGCCTCGTGGACGAGCGCGGTCGGCTGGAGCGTGTGTTCGTCGCGCTCCCCGTGAAGGTGATGCCGGGCGAGCTTCCGCAGTTCGTCGTACACGAGCGGCATCAGCGCTGCAAAAGCCTCCGGGTCCCCCCGGCTCCATCGCTCCAGCAGTCGACTGACCTCCGTCATGGTCCGATCCTGCCCGATTTGACGCCTTGTTGGTCAGCCCCCCGCGCATGCCCGCCGGGGGAGCCCGCGTAAGGAGGTGCCACATGGCGATGAGATGGGGGAAAGTCGTAATCACGGTCGTCGCGGCCGTCGCGATCAGCGCGAATTCAGTGGTTCTGTCGGCAGCCCCGAGGCTTCACGACTCTCTTGTGCTCGGCGGCTGCCGGACATCCTTCGCGCCTCCGGTGTTCGATCCGGCCGATGGCCGGCTGCATTTCGACATCGACGGCTCGTGCTTCGTCACGCCGTTCGGCCCTGCGTCCGTCCACATCGACCAGCGCGCGGCGATCAATGAAGATGGCTCGCTCGGATCGGCTGAAGCCGACATCACCTACACATTCTCGAACGGCGACACGCTCTTGGCATTCAGCACGTCGGAAAGCGGACCGCCGAACGCGCAGGGTGTCTTCGAATTCACCGCCACACAGTGGTTCATCGGAGGGACCGGCCGATTCGCGCATGCGACGGGTACGACGCTCTCGACGATCGGCGTCGTCGATACCGTCCATCTGCTGGGTGCGTTCGCATTTTCGGCCGACCTGCAATTCTGAGCGCTCCATCGCGGCCATCATGACGTCTGCTACAGTCAGACGGCATGATGGTCACACTTGGTCTCGACACCTTCGGCGACGTGACCGTCGGCGCCGACGGACAGCTCGTCTCGCAGGCTCAGACGCTCCGCGACGTCGTTTCGGAAGCCGTGCTCGCCGAGCAGGCGGGTGTCGACTGCTTCGGCGTGGGCGAGCATCATCGCAAGGATTTCGCGATCTCGGCGCCCGAAGTCATGCTGGCGGCGATTGCGGGTCCGACCGAGCGCATGATTCTTGGATCCGCGGTCACCGTGCTCAGCACGGACGATCCCGTCCGCGTCTTTCAGCGCTTCTCGACGCTCAACGCGATCTCGAACGGTCGCGCCGAAGTCATTCTCGGGCGCGGGTCGTTCACCGAGTCGTATCCGCTCTTCGGCTTCGACCTCTCGCGCTACGACGAGTTGTTCGAGGATCGGCTCGCGCTGTTCGTCGAGCTCCTCAAGGCCGGCCCGGTGACGTGGAAGGGCACGACGCGCACGCCGATCACCAATCAGATCATCTACCCGCAGATTGACACCGGCACGCTGCGCACCTGGGTCGGCGTTGGCGGCAGCCCGGAGTCCGTGATCCGCGCCGCACGCTACGGCCTGCCGCTCACGCTGGCCATCATTGGCGGCAGCCCCACGCGCTTCCGGCCGTACGTCGATCTCTACCTGCAGTCGCTCGAGAAGTTCGGCAAACCGGTGCAGCCGATCGCGGTGCATTCGCCCGGCCACATCGCGGCGACCGACGACCAGGCGAAGAACGATCTCTGGCCGCATTACGAGAAGATGATGAATCGCATCGGCGCCGAGCGCGGCTGGCCCCCAGCCGATCGCGCGCACTTCGAGCGGGAGGCCGGGCCGGACGGGGCCTTGTGCGTCGGTTCGCCCGAGACGGTCGCGGCGAAGATAGCGCGCACGGTCCGCGCGCTCGGGCTGGCGCGGTTCGACATGAAGTACAGCGCCGGCACGCTGCCGCACGACAAGCTCATGACCAGCATCGAGCTGTTCGGCACCAAGGTCATGCCGCGAGTCCGGGAACTGTTAGGCTGACACACGATGCCGACGCGCCGTGAATTCCTCCAGCAGAGCGTCGCTGCGGCCGCCGGTGTGTCGCTGGCCGGCCCCGGAGCGCTCGATGACCGGTCGGCTGCCGTTCAGCGCAGCTCGCCGCGGTCGTTCATCGATCTGTATCGCCAACCGGACAGTGTTGTCGTCCAACTGACACCCACGTCCGAGCGACCGCTCCGCCTCGGCGCCAACGGCCGGTGGGAGGACGCGAACGTCCTGGCGACGATTACGCCCGCCCGCGATGCGACACTCGTCGAGCTCGACGCCTCGTCGACGCCCGTGCGCAAGCTGCGTCTCCGCTGGCGAGGACGAATCGATGACGTCCGGCTGATCCTGGGCGACGCCTGGGAGCGCGGCTATGGCGACCTCGAGTGGCGCGGCTTCGTTCCCGATCGCGTGATGCCGTGGTACTTCGCGACGTTCGACGGCTCCGTCACGCACGCGTACGGCGTGCGGACTGGCGCGAAGGCGCTCTGCTACTGGGAAGCGGATCCTCAGGGCATCACGCTGTGGGCGGACGTCCGGAGCGGCGGCACCGGCGTTGAGCTCGGCAACCGCCGCTTGCCTGTGTGCGAGATCGTCACGCGGCAGGGGCGGGGGAGCGAGTCGGCGTTTGCCGCGGTACACGCCTTCTGCAAGCAGCTGTGCGCGAATCCGCGGTTGCCCGCGGCACCTGTCTACGGTCACAACGATTGGTACTGGGCCTACGGCAAGAACAGCGCCGAGACCGTACTCGCCGATGCACAGCGCATCGTCGATCTCTCGCCCGAGCTGCCGAATCGTCCGTTCGCGGTGATCGACGACGGCTGGCAGCCGGAGCGCGGGCAGGCGAAGTCTGGCGTTGGGACGTGGGATCGCGGCAACGAGAAGTTTCCAGACATGCCCGGCCTGGCCGCCGAGATCCGCCGCCGCGGCGCGCGTCCGGGGATCTGGATCCGTCCGCTCCTCGCGACGGCCGACGCGCCCACGACGCATCGACTCGCCCGCGACCGGAACATCCTCGATCCCACGGTGCCAGAGGTCCAGCAGAAGATCGCTGCCGACATCGCCCGAGTGCGGAGCTGGGGATACCAGCTCATCAAGCATGACTACTCGACGTTCGACATCTTCGGTCGCTGGGGATCGACGATGGCGGACACGTTGACGCGCGATGGATGGACGTTCGCTGGCGGCCCTGCGCGCACGACCGCGGAAGTCATCGCCGACTTCTATCAGGCGATCCGGACCGCCGCGGGCGATGCGCTCGTCATCGGGTGCAACACGATGAGCCACCTGTCGGCGGGCGTGTTCGAGATCTGCCGCGTGGGCGATGACACGAGCGGCCGCGAGTGGGCACGCACGCGCAAGATGGGCGTCAACACATTGGCGTTTCGCGGCGCGCAGCACGGCGCGTTCTACGTCGTCGATCCGGATTGCGTCGGCGTGACGAGCGCGATTCCTTGGGCGCAGAACCGCCAGTGGCTCGACCTGCTGGCCCGAAGCGGGACGATGCTGTTCGTGTCGATTGCGCCCGACGCGCTTGGCGACGACCAGCGCCGCGATCTTCGTGCGGCCCTGGCCCTGGCCGCCCGTCCTCAACCGCTCGCCGAGCCGCTCGACTGGCAGCAGTCGTCGTGGCCGCGCCGATGGAAGCTTATGGGCAGTGACGTCACGTACGACTGGATAGCGGACTGAGCCCACCGAAGCCCGCGTGCCGCGTAGCGGCGCTAACATAGGCGCACCTCTGAGACCAGATTGACACCCGACCGCTGGCGGCAGGTGACGGCCGTCTTCTACGCCGCTCGGGCACGAGACCTGGACGGCCAACGCGACAGACTGACTCCACGCTGATCCCGTATCTGATTCAGCAGAACAAGCCGGACCTGGCGTTGCAGCTGCTGACCCGTATGACCGAATTGGGGGATGTTCCGGCCTACGACTGGTTGCGGCTCGAACGTCGCTTTGACACGGTCCGCGCCGATGCGCGGTTCGAGGCCGTCAAGGTCAAGTCTCGTGTCCAATTCGATCAACTGCGGGAGCGTCTTGCAGAGGCCCGGACGCGCGGCGACCTGCCGACCTATCTCGAAACGGCTCTCGCGAAGACGGTCAGTGAGCCACCTGGACGAAGCCGGTGACCACTGCGCTAACCTTTGGCCGCCCTCGCCGGTCTAATTAGTGCTACAAAGAAGGACAAATGGCGACCGGACCTCGAGACACCTTGGGCGAGTTCGAACAATTGCTGCTGCTGGCGATCGTCCACCTGGGCGAAGAGGCGTACGGCGTGACGATTCGCCAGGAGGTCGAGGCCAGAACGGCCCGGGACGTGGCGATTGGCGCGCTCTACACATCGCTCGATCGACTCGAGCGCAAAGGGTTCGTCCGCTCGACGATGTCTGAGCCGACACCGGACCGAGGCGGTCGATCGAAGCGGTGCTTCAGCATCAAACCGTCGGGCGCCGCGGCCCTCCGGCATTCGCGCGAGCGGCTCGCGCGAATGTGGGACGGTCTGACGCCGGATCTCCGGAAGGTGCGGCAGTGACCCCGCGGCCGCCGAGGCTCGTCGAGTGGTTGATGCAGGCGTCGCTCGGCCCTGCCGATCGTCAGTCGGTCCTGGGCGACTTGCACGAGGAGTATCGCGTCCGCGCGCAGAGAGATGGCGCGCGCGCGGCGCGGCGATGGTGCTGGCGGCAGCTCCGGATCTCGTTCCTGCCCAATCTTCGTCGCCGGATCGAGCAGTCGCAACATGCGCGGGCAACGAACGCGCTCGGCGACACCAGGGGAAGGTTCGCCATGGAAGGTCTGGCCCAGGATCTGAGACACGCAGTCAGATCGCTGCGTGCGACACCCACGTTCACGATCGTCGCGCTCGTCGTGCTCACGCTCGGCATCGGCGCGACGACGGCGATCTTCTCCGTGGTGGATGCGGTAGCGCTCCGCGGTGTGCCGTTTCCCCGCGGCCATCGGCTGGTTCTTGTGACCGAGCCGCGGATGAGCGGCAGGGGCGGGACGACTGTCTCGCCGCCGGATTTCGAGGATTGGCGCCGCGAGCAGACGACGTTCGAGGATCTTGCCGCCTCGCAGGGCAGCCGCGATTTCGTGTGGCGCGACAACGGCGCGAACGAGACGCTTCGCGCATCGCTCGTCACGGCGAGCCTGTTTCGAGTGCTGCGCGCGTCACCCGCGATCGGCCGCACGTTCACGGCCCAGGACGAGGTCCCCGGCAACGAGCGGGTGGTCGTCCTGAGCGACGCATTGTGGCGGCGTCGATTCGGCGCGGATCGGCAGGTGATCGGCCGAACCATCACCTTCGAGACGGGCGACTGGCTGATCGTCGGCGTGATGCCCGCGTCCTTCATGTATCCAGTCAGCGCGGCCCGGCCGATGGATCTGTGGGCGCCGTGGGCGCCGGGCGCCGGGGACCTGCAACGCGGGAAATCGCAGGGTTACAACCTCACGGTCGTCGGCCGGCTGAAGGACGAAGCGTCGATCGGCCAGGCGCAAGCCGACCTCGACCGGATCATGTCGCGAGTGAAGGCCCAGTACGCCGCCTTCCTGGGCGACCGTGTCGCGCGCGTGACATTCCTTCAGGATGCAGTCGTCGGGTCAGCGAAGTCATGGATGCTGATGCTTCTCGGCTCGGTGACGTTCGTGCTGCTCATCGCGTGCGTGAACGTCGCGAACCTGATGCTTGCGCGTGCCTCGGCGCGATCGCGCGATGTCGCGGTGCGGTCGGCGCTCGGGGCGTCGCGTTGGCGGATCATCCGAGGACTGCTCGCCGAAAGCCTGGTGCTGTCCGCGACCGGCACCGCGCTGGGCGTGGGTCTGTCGATCTGGTGTGTCGAGGTGCTCCGCGCCTCGCTGCCGGCGAACCTGCCGCGGATCGATGACATCGCAGTCAACTACCGCGTGCTCCTCGCCGCGGCGATCGCTGCCATATTCGTGACGATCGGCATCACGCCGGTGTGGCAGTCGTCGCGATCGGCGCTCGGTGTGTCGCTGCGCGAATCGGGACGGTCGGGCAGTGCGGGAACGTCGCGTCAGCGCATCCGCACGACGCTGCTTGTCGCGGAGGTCGCGCTTGCGGTCATCCTGCTCGTGGGATCGGGGCTGTTCATCTCGAGCTTCGTGCGCCTCATGCGTGTGGACCTGGGCTTCGACCTCGACAACGTGCTCTCGGTCGACCTGGTGTCGCGCAAGCTGACCGACGCGGACCTGCCGCGCACTCGCGCGACCGTCACGGCGGTGGTTGATCAGGTGCGGCGAGTACCCGGACTCGAGGCGGTGGCCCTGGCCTGGGGAACCCAGCCGCTGGTCACCGGCAATGACCGCCTGACGGTCACCGTGCCGGGCCAGCCAGCGTTTGACCAGCCAGACGATTGGGCGGATGAGAAGTACATCACACCGGACTACTTCAAGGTGCTTCACGTGCCGCTGGTCCGCGGCCGCGTCTTCACGGATCTCGACGTCGTTCCTGGCGCGCCGCAGTCGGTCATTCTCAATGACGTCGCGGCCACCCGCTATTTCGGTGCCAATGATCCGATCGGGGCCGCGATTGTCGCCCACGGCAATCAGGTCGTCGTCGGCGTCGTGCGGTCGACGCGTCTGCAGGGCCCGGAGGCCGACCTGCGGCCGGAGATCTACGAGCCGCTCAACTGGCAGCGCGCGTTCGGCAGCCCGCTCGTGACGTTGATGATGCGGACGACGCGCGATCCGGCACCGCTCGTGCCCACGATCCGGGCGGCAATTCGCACAGCCGCGCCGGACCTGGTCGTGCCGGATCTGCAGACCTACGACCAACGCTTCGATCGCATCGTCGCGCAGCGCAGGTTCAACATGATCGTTCTGGCGCTGTTCGGCCTGCTGGCCATCACCATTGCGGCTGCCGGCATCTACGGGGTGATGGCGTACCTGGTCGAGCAGCGCACGCAGGAGATTGGCGTCCGAATGGCCCTGGGCGCCGACCCGGCCAACGTCGCGCGAATGGTGCTGCTGAGGGCGACCGTGTACATGACCCTCGGGCTGGCGATTGGCCTTGCGGGCGGCTTGCTGCTCTCGAGATTCGTGCAGGCGTTTCTCTTCAAGCTGGACGCCCACGATCCGTTCGTCTATCTGTCGGTCGCCGTGCTGCTCGTGGCCACGGGCCTCCTCGCGTCGTTCATTCCGGCTCGGCGTGCGGCCCGGGTCGATCCGGTGACGGCGCTTCGGTCGTAACGACCGCCGGCCGCTAACCAGCGGCGTTCGTGGTACCTTCCCGGCATGCGCGCGGCCTTGGCTCTGCTGTCCGGCTTGTGGCTCGTCGCGGTCTTTCAGACCTCGTCCGGCGATGACGTGCCCTGGGCGCTGAACGGCGGCATCGACAACATTCGCTACTCGCCGCTGACGCAGATCAATCGCGACAATGTCAGGCAGCTTCAGGTGGCGTGGACGTACGACTCACACGACTCGTTCCGCGCGTCGGAGATGCAGAGCAATCCGATTGTCGTCGACGGCGTCCTGTATGCGACGACGCCGTCGATGAAGGTGGTGGCGGTCGACGCGGAGACCGGCGCGGAGATCTGGAAGTTCGATCCGAGCGGCGGCGCGACGGGTACCGCGCGGGCGCGGCATCGTGGCGTGACCGTCCACCAGGACCGCGTGTTCGTCACGTATCGGTCGTTTCTCTACGCCCTCGACCGCAAGACGGGCCAGCCGCTGCCCTCGTTCGGCATGAACGGCCGGATCGATCTGCGCGAAGGTCTCGATCAGCCGGCGCAGGGACTGAGTGTCAGCGCGAGCACGCCCGGCTCGATCTTCGAGGACATGATCATCGTCGGCACCGCGGTGCCGGAGACGCTGCCAGGATCGCCCGGCCACATCCGCGCGTTCGACGTGAACACGGGGAAGGTGCGGTGGATTTTCCACACGATTCCCAGGCCCGGCGAGATGGGCTACGACACGTGGCCGCCGGATGCGTACAAGCTCGCGGGCGGCGCCAACGCGTGGGCGGGCGTGACCGTTGACGTGAAGAACGGCCTGGTCCTTGCGGCGACGGGATCGGCATCGTTCGACTTCTACGGCGTGACACGTCACGGCAACGACCTGTTTGCCGACTGCGTGCTGGCGCTCGACGCGCGGACGGGCAAGTACGTCTGGCACTTCCAGGGCATTCGGCACGACGTGTGGGACTGGGATTTCCCGGCGGCGCCGAGCCTGGTGACCGTGCGCCGCGAGGGCCGTGCCGTCGAAGCCGTCGCGCAGATCACGAAGTACGGCTACACGTACGTGCTCGATCGCCACACGGGCGCGCCGCTATTTCCCGTCCAGATGCGCAAGGTGCCGGCGTCGACGATCGACGGAGAATCACTCGCCACCGAGCAGCCGTATCCGACGCTGCCGGTCCCGTTTGCGCGCCAGGGGCTGACCGAGGACATGCTCACGACGCGCACGCCAGCGGCGCACGCTGACGTGCTCGCGCGATTCAAGAAGTATCAGACGGGCTTCTTCACGCCGCCGTCGCTCGAGGGCACGATCGTGTTTCCGGGATTCGATGGCGGCGCAGAGTGGGGCGGTGCGGCGTTCGATCCCGACACCGCGCTGCTCTACGTGAACTCGAACGAGATGCCGTGGATCATCAAGCTGATCCCGAACAACGACACGGCGCTCTACAACAGCAAGTGCGCGACGTGTCATCGCGAGGATCGGAAGGGCGGCGCGACCGCGCCGTCGCTGATCGACGTGGGCACGCGCCTGTCGCGCGATGAAATCGCGGCGATCATCCGCCAGGGCACTGGCCGGATGCCCGGCTTCCCGGACATGGGCGCGCGCAACATCAACGACGTCGCGGATTTCTTGATCACCGGCAAGGACAAGGCGACGAACCCTGAGGTGGCGAACGACCCGGCGGGCCTCAAATATCGCAGCGACGGCGAGTCGATCTTTCTCGATCCGGACGGCTACCCGGCGATCACGCCTCCGTGGGGTACGTTGAACGCACTCGACCTCAACTCCGGCGCGATGCGCTGGAAGATTCCGTTCGGCGAGTTTCCGGATCTCGCCGCGAAGGGCCTCAACAACACGGGCAGCGACAACTACGGCGGTCCTGTCGTCACCGCGGGCGGGCTGCTGTTCATCGGCGCGACGAACTTCGACAAGAAGTTTCACGCCTACGACAAGCTGACGGGCAAGCTTCTGTGGGAGGCGACGCTGCCGGCCGCGGGAAATGCGACCCCGGCCGTCTATCAGCTCCACGGACGCCAGTACGTCGTGATCGCCTGCGGTGGCGGCAAGAACGGGGCGCCCTCGGGGAGTGCGATCGTGGCGTTCGCGCTGCCGAAATGACGGACCACCTGCCGGCGGCGACGGCGGAGGCGATCGCGCGTCTCGTCGCGCTCGCGAAGAAGACTCGGGGCGTGAGCGGCCTGTTGCTCGGCGTGAGCAGCACGGGCAAAGCGCAAGCGGCCGAGTTGCTTGCCCGGGACGCCGGCTCGAAGGTGCTGACGATCGATCTCAGCCGCGTCGTGAGCAAGTACATCGGCGAGACCGAGAAGAACCTCGACGCCGTCTTCAAAGACGCCGAGCGCGCCGGCGCTCAGCTGTTCTTCGATGAGGCCGACGCGCTCTTCGGCAAGCGCACTGATGTGACAGACGATCACGATCGATACGCGAACGAGGTGATCGACTACCTCCTACGGCGTATCGAGGCGCATTCCGGCCTCATGATTCTCGCGTCAAACCATCGGCCCGACATCGACGCGGCGTTGCTGAAGCGCTTCCGCCTCGTCGCCTGAGCTCTTGAGCCCGCGGAACCCCTCGAACCTGTCGAGCAGCCCGCCTGACGTTATTTGATCTCGACCACGACCAGCTCGATGGTCTTGTTGGTGTCGTTGACATCCTTGTGCATCACGCCGGGCGCCATCGGCGCCTGCCAATAGGCCTTGCCCGTTTCGTAATGCGTGACGACCGTCTCGCCGGATTCGGTCACGGTCTTGAGATCGCCGCCCACGATCGCGATGATCGACCGGTAGCGGTCGTGGCGATGAAGTGTGGACTCCGTGTGCGGCGGGATCACGCTCTTCCACGACACGGCGCGGTCGTTCTCGAACTGCGGCACGCGCTGCATGGCGGGTTGCTGTCCGGAAACGGCGATGACGACCAGGACCGCAAGAAGTAGGCGCATGGCTCAGCTCTAGATCATCCGGTTGACGCGGCTGACGAGCTGCACCGGAATCCCCCAGGGATCGCGCAGCATCGCGACCGTGTCGCCCGTGTCGTTGGTCGTGACATCGCCCTCGGGTGTCGCGCCGGCCTTCATCAGCCGATCGCGCGTCGCCGCGACGTCGTCCGCGCGAAACGCGATGTGCAGCACAAGCGGATCGATCGCTCGGTAGTCAGGTACGCGCACCTTCGGGTTGTTGTAGAACTCCAGCATCACGGCATCGCCGTCGTCGGCGAGGAAATAGCCGAACGGCGACGCGGTCTGCTTGCGCTTGACGGTGAGCCCCAGGTGCGCGACGTACCAGGCGGCGAGCGCGACGGGATCTTGAACTTGATAGGCAGTGTGCTCGATTTTCACGCCGACATCCTATCAGGCCGCCAACCTACTTCGGCATCGCCGGCACCAGCCCGGGGAAGACGTACGCGTAGAGCAACGCGAGGACGCCCATCACGGTCATCAACAGCACGCTGTGCTTGATCGTGAAGCGGAAGAGACGGCTCTCGTCCGCGGTGGACATGCCGGTCGCGGCGACGGCCACGGCGATGCTCTGGATCGAGATCATCTTGCCCATCACGCCTGCAGCAGAGTTCACCGACGCCGTGAGGATCGGGTTGAGGCCGAGCGCGTTCGCGGTCACGACCTGCAGGTTGCCGAAGAGCGCATTGGCCGACGTGTCGCTGCCCGTGAGGAACACGCCGAGCCAGCCGACGACCGCGCTGAAGAAGGGAAACGCGACGCCGGTGCGCGCGAGTGCGAGCCCGAGCGTTGACGTCATGCCCGAGTAGTTCATCAGGTACGCGAGCGCCAGCATCGCGGCAATCGTGAGGATGGCTTTTGACATCTGTTTGAACGTCGCGACGTACAGGCCGGCGATCCGCTTCGGGCCGACGCGCAGGAACGCCGCGGCCGCGAGAAGCGCGAGGAAGCACGCCGTGCCCGACGCGCTCAGCCAGTTGAGCGTAAACACTGCGGCATAGGGCGCGGGCTTCGCGACGACCGGCGGAATGCGCGTGATCAGGTTGTGCAGGCCGGGCACATTGATTCCGTTCAACACCGTCGCGCTCTTGAGCGACAGACCGGCGATGAGGCCGTTCGTCCACTTATCGATGTCCGCCTTGATCGTCGGGTGCCCGACGATCAGCACGGCGATGACGAGGAGCAGGTACGGCAGCCACGCCATGAAGACCCCGCTCGCGACGTGCGCGCGGGTCGTCAGCGTCGCTTCGTGGTCGCCCTCGAGCCGCATGATCGTCTTCGGCTTCCAGAACTTCAGCACGCCGACCATCACGATGATGCACGTCAGCGAGCTGAGGATGTCGGTGAGCTCGGGGCCGACCAGGTTGGACACGAGCAGCTGCGCGCCGGCGAACGAGATGCCGCACGCAGCAATCGCCGGCAGCACCTGCATCGCACGCTCGCGCCCGGCCATGACGATGAGCAGGTAGCCCGGGATGAGGACCGACATCATCGCGCACAGCCGGCCCACCATCGCGCTGAGCGCGAGGACCGGCAGCCCCGTGACGTTGGCGAGCGTGATGACCGGAATGCCGATCGATCCGAACGCGACCGGCGACGTGTTGGCGAGCAGACAAATGCCCGCGGCGAAAAATGGATTGAAGCCGAGCCCCGCGAGCATCGCGCCCGCGACCGCGACCGGCGCGCCGAATCCCGCCGCGCCCTCGATGAACGCGCCAAACGAAAACGCGATGAAGAGCGCCTGCAGCCGGCGATCGTTGGTCAGGCTGCCGACCGAGTCCTTGATGATCTCGAACTTGCCCGTGTCCACCGCCAGCCGGTACAGCATCATCGACGCGAAGACGACCCACGCGATCGGAAACAGTCCGTACGCCGCGCCGTAAATCGTCGAAACGATGGCCAGGTTGAACGGCATGCCGTAGACGGCGAGCGAGACGATGAGCGCCGAGAGCAACGCCGTGAGCGACGACATCCATGCCGGCTTGCGCGCGACTCCGAGCATGAAGAACAGCACCGCGATGGGCACCCCCGCCGCGATCGCACTCAACCCGAGGCTTCCGGCGACCGGTGCATAGTTGTGCTGCCACATAGGGGGGACGTTATACATTGAAAATGACGCCGGGAGTAGTTGTGGTCCCTCCGCCCCCCAAACCCACTGACGCCCAGCTTCGCGCCGCCGTCGGCAAGTCGATCCGCGACGTGATCACGCCGCGGCTCGACGTGCTCTTCTGCGGCATCAACCCGGGCCTCTATTCGGCCGCGACTGGCTGCCACTTCGCCCGACCAGGCAATCGCTTCTGGCCGGCGCTTCACGCCGCGGGCTTCACGACATGGCGCCTTCAGCCCTGGGAACGTGAGGCGATGCTGGCCGCAGGAATCGGCGTGACGAATCTCGTGAGACGCGCGACCGTCGCCGCCGACGAGCTCGCGCCCGCGGAGCTGCGCGCGGGGGCCCGGCGGCTGGCGCGTAAGGTCGCGCGGTTTCGCCCGCGCGTCGTCGCAATTGTCGGGATCGGCGCGTACCGCACCGCGTTTGATCGGCCGCGCGCGACGCTCGGCCGTCAGGAGGAGACGATCGCTGGAGCGATGGTGTGGGTCCTACCGAATACGAGCGGCCTGAACGCGAATCACCAGCCGGCGGATTTCACGCGCGCGTTTCTGGCGCTGCGACGAGCGGCCGCTCGTACCACGCGACATCGACGTAGCGGTCGAATTTCCGTCCGATCTCGTGGAACACGCCGACGAGCGTGAAGCCAAAGCGCTCGTGCAACCTCACCGACGAAGGATTCGGCAGGCACACGCTCGCGACGATGCGATGGATGTCTTCGTGGGCGATGGCATCGAAGAGCGCCGAGTAGAGCCGGCGACCGCATCCGCTTCCTACCACGTCAGGCCGGCAGTAGACGCTGGTTTCGACCGTCTGATAGCAGCCGTGCCTGTTGCGGTAGCTGCTGGTGCAGGCGTACCCCAGCACGCGGCCCTCGCCTTCGGCCACGATCAGGCGATACGGACCCGTGTCGCGATGGTCGTCGAACCAGCCGCGCCGCTCCTCCGCTCTGAACGGCCGGATATCCATCGTCGCCGTCGTCTTGAGGACGTAGTGGTTGTATATGTCGGTGAGCGCTTCGAGGTCGCCCGGTTTCGCGGGCCGGAACGAAAGATCGGTCGGCGTCGCGAAACCGGGCATCAATTACATAGGACGCTCACTCGGATCTATTTCACGCGGCTCCGCACCACGCGCGCGAACAGCAAAAGGCTGGAGCCAAGCAGCAACAGCGAGCCGGGCTCCGGGACCTCGGCGACCGCCGCCGCCGGCGTCACCACCTGGAGTGGCGTCGCGTTCGCAATCGCCGCGCCGGGCTGATCCGACGAGGAAGGCAGCGACACGCGCTTGAACGGGAGGAACAGTATCTGGTTGTTGTCGAGAGTCAACTCGGTCACCTCCAGCGAAGCCGGGAGCGTTGCGTCGAGCGTGCCGCGGGCCAGCACGCCCGTGAGGCTGCCGGGGAGCTTGACCGAGCCGGCGCCGCTGTAGGAGCTGTAGGAATAGTCGTGCTCGGACGGGGTGTTGTCCGAACCGACGAACGATTCGGTGGTGATCTCGATGCACTCGCGCGATATCGCCTCGATGTCGCCGGTGCTGAGGGACCCGATCGTAAATCTGTCGCCGGGATAGAGGGCAGCGTAATCGGCAGTAATCGTGTCGGCGGCGCTTGGCGTGACGCCAACCATGAATAACAAGGCTGTGGCGAAGGTCAACGGAAAGAAACAACGCTTCATCAGGATCTCCTTCTCGGTTGATTCGTGGAGGAGGAGGCCGGGGTGGGCCGAACGAATCTCTCCCGTACGCTTGCAACGCGCTTGCCACCGCCGACGACTCAGCGGAGTTCAGATCGGCGCGCGCGGCAATCTTACGAGGGCAATCGACTGCTGAGATTGAGCGCCGTGAGGTCGTCCGGTAGCGCGTCGCCCTCCCAATGTGGGCAGGGCGAGGGCGGCCGCGTGCACGCACAGACCTTCGCGTCTGCTGTCTTCGCCTGGATCACGTAGGTGACCGACAGCTGATCGAGGAAGGAGGCGAGCAGCGCGACGATGGCCGGCGCGAGCACTTCCTCGTCGTCGTCGGTCAGGCTGGATACGCAGTTGATCTGCATGACCGACCTAGTCGCAAGTCGCGTACCAGGAGGTTCAGCCAGTAAAGTAGCGGGGTGGGCCTGCGCGCGGCATTCGATCGAGACGACGGCACGTCAAATGTGCCAGGCGTCGACACTGCGTGGGACGAGTGGATCGCGGCCTCCAGGACACGCAACTACTGCTCTGACGACCTGCTGATCGACTGGCTCGAGCGGTTCGGCGACGCGCACGGCTTCGCTCGAGATGACCGCGGACCCGGCTTCGATTCGCGTACCGATTTCCGCGAGTTCATCCTTCGCAAAGGTCTCGAGTTCGAACACGCCGTGATGGCGCACCTGGCGCAGCGGTTCCACATGGTCACCGTGTGTCAGGAGCGCGGCGCGGTGCGCGAGCGCCGATCGGTCGAGGCGACGTTTGCCGCGATGGCCGGGGCGGTCGAGATCATCTCGCAGCCGGCGCTCTGGAACGCGGAGACGAGCACGTACGGCATGCCGGACCTGCTCGTGCGGTCCGATGTGCTGCACCGGCTGTTTCCCGAGTGTCTCTCCGAAGCGGAGGCGGCTCAACCGGCGAGCGATCTCTCGATTGGTGACCGGCACTACCGCGTGGTCGACATCAAGTTCACGACGCTGGAGCTCGCGCGGGACGGACGCGCCAGACCGGCACATCTCAAGTACGCGACGCAGGTGTGGATCTACAACGAAGCACTCGGGCGGTTGCAGGGTCTCACGCCCGGGGCGGCGTTCCTGTTGGGCCGCCGCTGGAGGATCTCCCCGGACTGCCGAGGCACATCCGCGCTCGAACGGCTTGCGCGAGTCGATCGGTTGAGCGACGCCCGCACGTCCGCGCTGGAGGCGTGCGCCTGGCTTCGGCGCGTCCGCGCGGAGGGCGCGGCGTGGCAGGTCCTGCCGGAACCATCGGTGCCGGAGCTGCGGCCGAACATGCGCGAGCGCGACGAGACGTGGCAGGGTGCGAAGGCTCGAATCGCCGCGGCGCTCGAGGACCTCACGTTGCTGCCTCGCGTCACGCCGGAGAAGCGGACGGCCGGCTTGTCCAGTGGCCTCGCCCGATGGACCGATGCTGGTTGCTGCGCGACGAGCCTGGGGATTTCGGGTCCGAGCTACATCGCCCTGATTGATGCAGTGATCCAGGCCAACCAATCGCCGGAACACGGCGCGATCGTGTTTCCCGATCGCGTCCGGGCCAATGAACATCTGTGGCGTGATGTCGGTGGGCCCGAGTTTTTCGTGGACTTCGAGAATGTGAGCGATCTCGACGAGACCTTCTCGACATTCCCTGACGCCGGCGGCCAGGCGTTGATCTTCATGATTGGCTGCGGGCACCTCACCGGACCGGCCGACGCACCGGCGTGGAACTTCCGCGTGTTCACCGTCGATGCGCTGGTGCCGGGCGATGAGCGGCGCGCGATCGAAGCGTGGCTCGCGCACATGTCGGCCATCTGCGAAGCCGCGGGCCGGACGCTCGATCAGGCCCGCGTGTTCCACTGGTCACCGGCCGAGACGAGCACGCTGACCGAGGCCTACAACGCCGCACATCGTCGTCACGGCGAGCCGGCATGGCCGGCGGTGCCGTGGGTCGATCTGCTCAACCGGGTGATCAAGGCGCAGCCAGTGACCGTCCGGGGCGCGTTCGGGTTCGGGCTCAAGGCGATGGCCCGCGCGATGCACGCGAATCGTCTCATCGAGACGCTCTGGAGCGACAGCGCCACTGACGGGCTGGGCGCGATGGTGGGCGCGTGGTGGTGCCACCACGAGGCGGTGCGCCTCGGCGTGTCGATGCGCGAGATCGATCTGATGAAAGAAATCGAGGCCTACAACGAGGTCGACTGCAAAGTGATGGCGGAAGTGCTCGGCTACCTGCGTCGACACCGGTGATCAGGCCGTTTTGCGCGCCGTCAGCACGACCTCGGGATCTCGAATCGTCAGCAGGGTCGCGTCCGCGGCCTTCACAAACGCGATGCGCACGTTCTCCGCGCCGATCGGACAGAATGCGAGCCCGCCGAGGTGGAACAGCCCGCGTGCAAAGTGACCGGGTCGTGCGATCTGCAGCTGCGCCTTGCTGAGCGTGATCTCGATCCGATCGGCCGCCGTTACGCCAAACGTGTACGTGCCCACGAGCGACGCGGCGTCCGCATCCGAGAGCGGCTGCGTCGCGGGCCTGTCGTCGGCGCCCTCGACGGTCTTGAGATACGCGACGACGTCCTGCGCCTGAGGTCCGCCCGCCATCGCATGTGAGAGCAACGAGATGCTGTGCGGCCCGCGCGTGCGCGCGAGCGCGGGCACCGCCGTGAGGTAGCTCTTGACGACGTCGAGCTGACCGAGCATGGCGGCGGAGAAGATCGTCGGATGCGCGCCGTTGGCGAGCAGGATCTCCGCGATCGCGCGGTTGCCGACGTGCGACGCGGCGCCCAGCGCCGACTCCCAGTCGCCGAATCCCCAGTCCCAGGTCGCTTTCGCGAGCGTCGGCTGGCGCTCGACCAGCTCCTTCACGCGCGCGGCGTTGTTGTGTGACACCGCGACCATCTCCTGGGCCAGCTCGGGTGCTTGGGTGGGGTAGAGCATCGACACGGCCGGCGATTGGGCGCTTACTTGCGCGTTACCGAACACGCCGGCGGCGGGCAGACCGATCGACAGGACCTCGAGGAAACGGCGACGAGAAGAGAGGTTGGGCATGCGTCGATGGTCGCCGCGTAACGGCCGCGCGGCAAGCCAGGTCTATGTGAGGAACAGGTGAGGAACAGGTGAGGAACGTCTTCATGCCTATTCATATGCGTTCATTACTGGTCATCTTCGTGATCCTTCTCGCGGGTGCGTCGTTTCACGCCCGCGTCGGCGCGCAGGCGGGCAACCCGCCGGCGCCGGACGTTCGCGGCATTTATCTCTATTCCTTGAACACGGTCGTCGACAAGTTCCCGGCGAATTCACCCCAGGTCACGCAGGCGCTCTCCGAGCCAGGCGTAGACGGTTTCACGCTCGTCGAAAACTGGAGCTCGGTCGAGCCCGAGCGCGGCGTCTTCGAGTGGGACAAGCTGCCGGATGGGCAGCAGGGGCACTTCGACCAGTGGGTGCATGCGGCGGTCACGGCGGGCCGAAAGATCAACCTCGCGATCCGTGCCGGACAGGACACGCCGTGCTGGATGTTCGACCTGGCGTCTCAGCCGTGCGGGCCGGGCTACCTCGGTTCGTACGCCGGCGCGCGCGAGTTCACGTTTGTCGCCGCGTCGCATCAGGGGCAAACGCAGCATCCGTGCGAAGTCGTGTCGATGGCGGTGCCCTGGGATCCGGTCTTTTTGCGCGAGTGGGATGCAATGTTGGCAGGCGTCGCCGAGCACCTTCGCGCGATCGGCGCGTACGGATCGGTCGCCCTGGTGCGCCAGACAGGCGTGAACCGCACAACCGACGAGTTCCGCCTGCCGGAGGAAATCCTGCCGCAGCCGTGCACGGATGCCAACGGCGTCGTGCATCAGAACACGAACGCGATCTCGACGTGGCTCGCGGCCGGCTACCGTCCGTGGCTGCTGTTTCTCGCCTGGGACGCGATCGACGCGGCGTTTCAGCGGAACTTCCCTGGCAAGACATTCAACGTGCCGATCATTCCCATTGACACGGGCCGTGGCCAGTATCCGTTTCCGGAAATCGACGCCCGCGGCTGCGTCTACACGGCCATCGTTCCCAAGTCGAGCTGGAACGTGCCGCCGGCCATTCCGGCGAACACGTGCACGAACAACGCGGACCTCGACACAGCCAAGAGCCAGCTGAAGGCCGTGCTCTCCAGTTTTCTCTGGCTCAGCGATGTGAACGCTTTTGGACGGCTGGCCGTCGAGTTCGAAAATCTCGACACGGCGGAGCCCGCATCGCCCACGGTCGTCGAGGCCTCTGATGAGCTCCATTCGATGATGGGCTTCATGACGAACAACTTCGTGGCGGCCGCGTCCAACAACGACCCGGACAACGACCCGGGCAACAACGTGGGCGCGGCGTGCAGCGGCGGCTTCGTTCAGCCGGTGGCGTGCGGGAGCGACGCGGAATATCTCTCGTTGCTCGAGATCGGCATCTACCCGTGCCGGAACGCCCCGTCTGATACGTTCTGCCGGTCTGCCACGGTGCAATCCGCGTTCATCGAGGTGTTCGCGCCGGATGTCGTGCAGTTTCCGAGTGCGATATGTCAGGCGCACAATGAGCTGCTGACGACGCCGCAGTCGCCGTAGTCAAGACAGGCCAGCCGGCCTGTATAGTTCGCTCATGCGTGTGCTGGCCGCCGCTTGCCTCGTGCCCGTTCTGATCGTCGGCTGCAGCTCACCGCCGCCGCCTTCGTCATCAACCGCCCCGGCTTCGACGCGGAGCACGCATTACGAGGACTTGCTGGCTCTGTTCGCCGACTGGCGGACGTTCCAGCAGCCGAAGCGCGTGAACGGTGTGCCGGACTACTCGGCATTGGCGATGGCGGCGCAGCATCGCGATCTCGCCGGCTACGTGAATCGCCTGACCGCGATCGATCCGATTCCCTGGCCGATTCCGCAGCAGGTCGACTACCACGTCGTGCGCGCGGAGATGAACGGGCTCGACTTTGACCATCGCGTGTTGCGGCCATGGGCGAACAACCCCGCGTTCTATGTGACGGTCTTCGTCGACGAGAGCGACCAGCCGGCGCGCGAGGGGCCGCTTGCGGCGGGCGGCGTCGACGTGTGGAAGTACGCGTTTCCGCTCTCGACGAAGGACGCGTCTGAGATCGCTGCCGGCCTCGCGATCGTCCCCGGACTGCTCGAGCAGGCGAAGACGAACCTCGTTGGGCACCAGAAGGATCTGTGGACGTACGGGACGGCGGCGATCAAGGACCAGAGCGCGGCGCTCACCGACCTGGCAGCGCGAGTTAAGGGGAGTGAGGGCGATCTCAAGGGCGCGATCGATCGCGCGAAGGCCGCGACGGACGCGTTCGCCTCGTGGCTCGACAGTCAGGCATCCTCGCGTACGGAGCCGTCGGGCGTGGGTGTCGACAACTACAACTGGTACCTGAAGAACGTCCAGCTCGTGCCCTACACGTGGCAGGACGAGCTCACGCTGATGGAGCGCGAGCTCACGCGATCGTCGGCGGCGCTGGTGTTCGAGGAGCAGCGCCACGCGACGCTGCCGCCGCAGGCTCCGATCGCGAGCGCCGAGGAGCATGACAAGCGGTTCAACGCGGCGGTCACCGAGTACATGGCGTTCCTCAAGGATCACGATCTGATGACGATCCGGCCGGACATGGATTCGGGTCTGCGCGCGCGCATCGGGACGTTCTCGCCCGGTCCGCGGGAGTTCTTCGGCGAAGTCGACGCGCGCGATCCGGAGGTCATGCGCACGCACGGCTACCATTGGTTCGACAAGGGCTGGCTGGCAAACGTCGGGCACGCGAGTCCGATTCGCAAGGGCGCGCTGCTCTACAACATCTTCAACACGCGCACCGAAGGCTTCGCGACCGCGTGGGAGGAGCTCATGCTCGAGGCCGGGATGTTCGACGCCCGCCCGCGCTCGCGCGAGCTCGTCTACATCCTCGTGGCCGAGCGCGGCGCCCGCGCGATCGGCGACCTCAGAATGCACAGCCGCGAGTTCACGCTCGAGCAGGCCGCCGAGTTCGCGTCCGCCAACACGCCGCGCGGCTGGCTCAGCCTCAAGGGCAACCTCGTGCGCGGCGAGCAGTTCCTCTACCTCCAGCAGCCGGCCTACGGCACGAGCTACGTGATCGGCAAAGTCGAAACGGACAAGCTCATCACCGAGCGCCGTCGTCAGCTGGGCGACCAGTTCACGATGCGACGGTTCATGGACGAGTTCAACGCGGCCGGGCTCGTGCCGATCTCGCTGCTGCGATGGGAACTGACGGGACAGCTGCCGGACGATGTCGCGCGGATGCTGAAGGGCGGGAAGTAGCGAAGCGGCGACGGATCGCTACGACAACAGGAGCTCGAGGTCCTCGCGCTCGAGTGAGCGCAACCCGCCGGCGCTCTCGCCGAGCACGGCATCCGCCACGGCGCGCTTGCGGTCCTGCAGCTCGAGGATGCGCGCCTCAATCGTGTCTCCGGCGACGAGTCGATACGCGAAGACTTCCCGCGTCTGTCCAATCCGGTGCGTGCGATCGATCGCCTGGGCCTCGACGGCCGGATTCCACCAGGGATCGAGGAGAAACACGTACTCGGCGGCGGTGAGATTCAAGCCGAGGCCGCCGGCTTTGAGACTGATGAGAAACAACGGGCACTTCGGATCGTCTTGAAAGCGCTTCACGCGATCGCCGCGGCGGCGCGTCGCGCCATCCAGGTACTCGTAGACAAGGCCCTCGCGATCGAGCTGTGCCCTGAGCAGCGCCAGCAGTGACGTGAACTGCGAGAACACGATCGCTTTGTGCCCTTCCTCGATGACCTCCCGCACTTGCGCGAGGACAACGTCAAGCTTCGCGGAAGAGGCCCAGGCGCGCGTACGATCCACGAGCGCTGGATGGCAGGCGGCCTGGCGAAGGCGGAGCAGCGCCTCGAGAATGTGCATCTGGGATCGCTTGACACCGTCGCGCGCGACGCGTGCCAGTACCGACGCGCGATAGTGCTTCCGCAAGCCCTCGTACAGCGTGCGCTCCGGCTTCGACAGCTCGCACGTGATCGTCTGTTCGGTCTTGGCCGGCAGCTCGCGCGCGACCTGCCCCTTCGTTCGACGGAGCAGAAACGGACGAAGGCCCCGGGCGAGCAGGCGGATCACGTCGGGATCGGGCACGGCCGAAGCAGCCCGGCGAAAAATCGATGATCGGCCCAGGACGCCCGGATTGAGAAACTCGAACAGGCTCCAGAGCTCGCCGAGGTGGTTCTCAATGGGCGTACCGGTGAGCGCGAGACGATGCCGGCCGTTGAGCAGCCGCACGGCCTTCGCCGACGTCGTATCGGCATTCTTGATCGCCTGGGCTTCGTCGAGAATGACGTAATCGAACGCCTCGTCCTTGAGCCGGAGCACGTCGCGCCGGAGCGTGCCGTACGTCGCGAGCACCACGTCTGTCGTGCTGAAATCGAGCGCGTCCTTGCCGCGCGCGGTCGTCGTGAAGTCCATCAGCCGCAACGCCGGCGTGAAGCGCGCCGCCTCGTTCATCCAGTTGTGAACGAGCGATCGAGGGACGACGATCAGCGACGGACGAGGATCGGGCGGTGTGCGACCCCGGCGCCCGGCCAGAAGCGCGAGGACCATGATGGTCTTGCCCAGGCCCATGTCGTCGGCCAGGCACCCGCCGAAGCCGACGCGCTCGAGAAACAGCAGCCACCCAAGTCCCTCGCGCTGGTACTCCCGGAGGACGCCGTGAAATTCCTCCGGCGGATCGACGGCGGCGATGTCGCCGAGGCGGGCCAGCTCGTCGCGCGCGCGGGTGAAGCCCGCGTCGAGGTCAATCTCGGCGTGCGGCGCGGCGTCGGCCAGCAGCGCGTCGAGCAGCGCGACTTGCGGCTGACGAAAGCGCATCTGGCCGTGTGACACCTCTGCCGCGGCTGCGAGCGGGAGGTAGCGCTCGAGCCAGGCTTCCGGCAGCAGCCCAATCGTGCCGTCGCCGAGACGGATGGTCTGCTGCTTGCGTTCGAGAGCGGCCAGCACGTCGGTCAATGGCGCGGTGCGATCGCCGAAGTCGACCGTTGCGTTGAGCTCGAACCAATCGATGCCGGACGCCACCGACATCCTCACTCCGCGGGCCGCACGCACGCGTCCGCCTTCGGCTTCAACGACCCAGCCGTTCGCGACGAGCGGAGCCACGACCGCCGGCAAGCGCTGACTGGGCAGCTCGAAGCGCACCTCGCGCGTATAGGCGTCCGACCGCCGGCGGAAGCCGGCGGCCGCAAGCTGCACGATGGCGGCGGCCTCGTCATCCGGGCGCCGCGTGATCAACAGACGGTGCTCCGCGTCGAAGTGCGTGCGCGCCGCAGACGAGGGCAGGATCGCGTCACCGTACCCGAAGCTCACGTCAGCCTCGAGCATCTCGGCACGCCGGCGTGACGGGCCAAGACGCAGATGCGGTGTGGGCGCGACGTCCACGCGATCGACGCGCAGCTCCTCGGGCAGCGCGCCCGGCTCGATCCCGAGCTCGGCCAGGAGCGCCGCCAGGCGCGGGGCGTCGTCATCAGCGATCTCGACGCCGCCGGCCGCGGCAATGGCGGCCACAAGCGGCGTCGTGGCGCCGAAGTCCGCGCGCGCGATGGTCGAGCGTGTCCACACGAATCCCGGCGCCACCGCCAGGACATCCGCGAGCGCCAGCCAGTTCGTTTCGTCCTCCTCGCGCGCGAGCTTGCCGTCGAGACGCCAGCCTGATTCCGTGCGCCTGACCGCCGGCGTGAAGCGCCAGGGCGACCCGTCGTCCCAATGCATGCGGAGGTAGTCGATCGCCGGCGCGTACTGCGCCGCGGACCGCGTCGGCTCGGCCGCAGCAGGAGCTGACCGTACGATCTCCAGGAACGCCCGCCCGGTGCGAGCAATCGCCGGGACGAGATCGGCGATCATCGTCTCCGTCAATCCGAACGCCGCGTCGGACGCGCCCGCCTCGACGCCGCCGTAGCCGTAATAGGCGGGCTGATAGATACCGCCAAAGAGCCGCGTCAAGATCGGGCGATCGATCTCGGGCGCGGAAACGACGTCTGCGCGCGCGAGCTTCGCGGGCTTGGGCTTGCTCCAGTCGCCGTTGGCCTTTCGCGTGCGCGTATACAAGTGCACTTGCATCACGGCGGTGGATGGCGGCCGGGGCGGCATGAAGACGTACATCAGCTCGTCGTTCGCGTAGCGGAACACCTGTGGCGGCGTGTCGACGAGACGCTGCACATGACTCTCGAGCGAGGTGAGCAGCTGGTGGCCAGGATCGATGCGACGCTTCGACGGCCACGTTGCGCTCGCGGCCGGCGATCGCGGTGTGCGGCGCGCGAGCCAGGCGCCGACCTCGTCGCCGGACATCGGATCGCCCTCGAGTACCAGCTCAATCGGTCCGTCGACTTCGGTAAAGTGGCCAGCCTGTTCCGCGGCAGTCAGCGCGGCCCAGAGGTGTTTGCAGGGCGCGATGTTCTCCTGGTAGTACGGACACGTGCACGACACGTCTACCGTCAGACCGTCGTCCTTGGGCGCCAGATGGATGTCAACGCTGTAGGTGTGGGTGCCGTCGACCTGGGCCGCAAGCTCGTGGTCATCGACGCGCGTCACGCGGACACGACGGCCGAAGACATAGTCGAGCCCCCGAGCGCGTGCGTTGTTGGTGAAATACGAGCGGAGTGCCTCGCTCAGCCTCTGGGGCACGTCTTCAGGATAAATGATGTCGCGAACGCGCCGTACAATCAGAATTGTCAGTCATGGCCGCCTACGAACTGAGGTTCCAGCAAGTCGACAGCCTTCCGCTCGCCGTCATTCGGCGTCAGGCGCGTCGGTCGGAGCTGTCTCGCCTCGTGCCTGAGCTCTGCGGTCGCGTGTGGAAGACGGTACGGGCGCAGGACGCCAAAGGCGGCCGGCATGTCGCGATCTACTGGGACGCGGCGATCCGCCTCGAGGTCGGCGTCGAGCTCGCAAGCGCCTTTGAGGAGCGAGACGACGTCGTGCGATCGGCGACGCCCGCCGGCGCGGTCGCCTGGACCACACATCTTGGCCCATATGGCGGACTCGGTGACGCGCACGACGCTGTGCGCCACTGGTGTGACGCGAACAAGCACAAGCTCGCGGGTCCGAGCTGGGAAATCTACGGGCACTGGCTGCCGGAGTGGAACGCGGATCCGTCGCGCATTCGCACCGACGTGTTCTATCTGGTGTCAGGCTGAGGGCTTGCGCGCCCACACCTGCGACATGGGCGGCATGAAGATCAGAATGCTCTCGTCTTCGGTGTCGCGCTGCATATCAGCCAGCGTGCGCTGAAGGTCGTCGGCGCTCAACAGCCCGGCGGCGACACATCCCGGCCCCGCCTCGTCGATCGACCATTTGAGCAGGAAGCGCGTCTCGCCGCGCGGCACGGCCGGTTGATGAATCTCGATGTCCACGACCGGGAAGCCGGCGTCGCGCACGAGTTGGTACAGGTTGCGCGACATCGAGTAGTCGAGACCGCGCGTGGGGCCCAGCCGCCTCACGAGATCGGCGAAGTGATCGACCGCGCTGGGCGGCACGCTGTGCGCCGCCGCCAGGTCACCGTCCTCGACGACCAGCATGCCGCCTGGCTTCAGGACGTCGCGCATCTCACGGAGGCACGCGGCCGGATCCGTGAGATGCAAGAGCAGGAACCGGCAGTAGACGAAATCGAAGCTCGCGCGAGAGAGGCCGGTCGTGGTCGCGCTGGCTTCGACGAAGCTCACGTTTCCGAGTCCCGCGTTGTGACAACGCTGCGCGGCCTGCTTCAGCTGATCGCCGCTCACGTCCACGCCGGTCACGTGGCCGGCGGGCCCGACGATGTCGGCGAGCATCTGCGTCACCATGCCGACACCGCACCCGAAGTCGGCGACCTTCATGCCGGGCCCGAGCCCAGCCTGGAGCAGTGCACGTTTGCCGGCCGGTCCGTAGATGTGGTGGAGCGCGTTCAGCCGGCGAACCGCGGCCTCGCCGGTGGCGAGGGCGTACTCGCCGGAGTGGGGAGTCGACATGCGCGGTGAGTATACGGCGCCTTACGACCTCCGCCGCTCCCGAATGAGCTGTCGCAAGGCCGCTTCGAGCGGATCGAGGCGGCGCGCGATCCGCTCATCCTGCTCGGCGAATGCCTGACGCATTTCCGCCCGGTTTGGCACGTCCGTCGGCAGGGCCTTGATCCGATCGATGACATCCTCGTGGAGAACATGGATCTCGTGTTTCAACTCGGCCCTTAAGTCAGTCTGCCCGGCCTTCAACTCAGCCTGTCCGGCCTCCAGCCTGTCGAGGCGGCTTTCAATCGCATCGAGTCCTGCGTCCGCGTTCATCCCGTGCTCCTTCGAGAGGACGACGACGATACATCGTCCTCGTGAACGAGGGTAGAGCAGAGAGGACGAACGAGTTACTTGCCGGCCTCTCGACTCGCCGACTTCACGACTTTCCCGACCCGGATCCCATTGTCCATCGTCTTGACGATTTTCGTCGCAAGCTCGTCGACGATCGTCAGCGTCGAGCCGGCGATCTCCAGCCGGTCCGTACGGCTCACCACGATGTGCGTCTGGTCAGGCAGGCGGATCAGGTGGGCGAGCACGCGGACGCGTTCGTTGTCACGTTGAATCTGACCAAGGACGACGTACTTCGCGCTGAGTGACGACGCGATGGCCACGAGGTCGCGCTCGTCGCGCGGCTTTCTGAGGACGGCCGCGTTGCCCACGACAAGGTAGCGGTCGGAGCCGCTGCCCGTCAGCTTCTCGACGACCGCGTCGGTGAGCGCGTCGATGAAGGGCGTGAGCGCGGGGTCGCCGGTGTCGTTGTCGAAGTGCGCGACGGCGACAATTTCTGGAGCCCGCGGGACATGGGGCCATGAGGCAATGAGGCAAGTGAAAACAACGGCCGCTGCGACGGTCCACCAGAAGATGCGCCGTCGGCTGGCCTGAACGGTTGCGTGAGGTTGTGGCGTCTCGCTTCTCGGTGCGCTGGCTGTTGGCACAACCCTCGTGACGCCGTCTTCGATCCTTTCGACAGGGCAGACGAACTCGTAGCCGAGCTTGGGCAGCGTGCGCACGAATCGCGGTGCCGTCGCGTCGTCATCAAGCGCCGTCCGAATCTGGGCGATGCAGAAATTCAAGCCACGATCGAAGTCGACGAACGTGTCGTCGCGCCACACGGCCTGCTGCAGCTCGTCCCGGCTGACCGGCGTCCCGGCGCGCGCGAGCAGCGTCGCGAGGACCTGCGCCGGCTGCGGCTGCAGCCGAACCGGCTGACCGTCACGCGAAAGCTCGAGGCGGGCGGGATCGAAGACGAAGGCAGCGAAGCGGAGACGTGGAGAGGTGGGCACCGATCGTGGTCATTGTGACATGAGGACCCAATACGTGATGCCCGGCGCCTGATTTCGGTGTATGCATGTACACATGGCCACCGTCGTCGTACCGTACGACCAGATTCAGCAGGCGTTCAATGACAACCCGGATGCGGTGCACGGCGCGGTCGATAGCGCCGCCGCGAGGGCCGCGGGCGGCGACGCCGCGAAGAAGGCGCGATTCAAAGCACAGTGGAACGAGGCCGTGGCGGCCTTGGAATCGGCGGACCATGGCGCGACGGTGGTGGGCACGCCGCAGGACCAGCTGGCGTCGCGGCTGCAGACGATGGTCGTGGCGAGCGCGATCGCGGCCAACAAGGTGCAAGTCGTCGTGCCCAAGGCCACCGTCACCACCGATGCCGGCGACAGCATCGCCGAGGCTACGGTGCAGGTGAAATTTGACAGCGGCGATCTGATCGGATGGCTCGGCACTGGTCTCGAGATCCTCTTCAATCCGCCCAAGGCGCCGTTCAAGCCGCCGCCCGCGGCGCCCGAGCCCATCCCCGATGACGCGAAGATCGCGTTGTTTTCCGATTGGGGCACGGGGCTCTACGGAGCGCCGGTCATCGCCGACTCGATTCGCCAACTGCCGCGCTGCGACGTCGCATTCCATCTGGGCGACACTTACTACTCCGGCAACGACGACGAGGTGCGCGACCGGCTGGTGGGCGGTTGGCCCGCGCGCCCAGGGACGATCAATCGTGCGCTCAACGGGAATCACGAAATGTATTCCGGCGGGCGCGGCTACTTCGACGCGCTCAGCCTGTTCTTCCAGCAGTCATCGAGCTGCGTCGCCCTCCAGAACACCAACTGGCTGATTCTCGGCCTTGACACGGCGTACGTCGATTTCGATCTCTCGCCGGCGCAGGTGCAGTGGATCAATCAGATGATCGCCGCCGCTGGCACGCGGAAGGTGATGCTCTGCTCGCATCATCAGCCGTTCTCGTCGCTCGACGACCAGGGGCCGAACCTGCAGGCTGCGCTCGGGCCGCTCCTCGACTCGCAACGTATCGAGGCCTGGTTCTGGGGACACGAACACCGGCTCGTCGTCTACGAGCCGCACCCGACGTGGGGCGTGAAGGGGCGGTGCATCGGCCATGGCGGGTTTCCGTCGGATCGCGACACGCAGCTTGGCGCGGGCGGCGATCTCTATCACTGGATCCATCTGAAGCAGCGCCCGCACGCGCCCGAGGCAATGCTCTTCGACGGGCCCAACTTCTGGGTGACGGCCGCGCCCGACAAATACAGCCCGCACGGCTTCGTGTTTCTCGAGTTCGACGGCGCGAACGCGTGGGAGACTTATCGCACGCCGGACAATATCGGGATCGCGCCGCGATCGAAGTTGTAAGGGCGCGGATCACACTGAAGTAAACTCCCACGCATGTCTTCGCCGCTTGCGCCGCTTCCGTGGGCCGCAGGTGTCTGCGCCGGTTTCTACGCCGCAGGCAGCCGCCACATCGTCTACGTGCCGGACAACCCGTTGTCGCACGTGCTCGCCGTGGTGCGCGATCGCTATCCGGACGTCACCGCGACGATCGCGACGCGCGAGGAAGAAGCGTTCGGCATCGCGGCGGGCCTCTACCTCGGCGGCCAGCGGCCGACGGTCATGCTCCAATCGAGCGGCCTCGGCAACTCGATCAACGCGTTGACGTCGCTCCTCGTCCCGTACCAAATTCCGATGCTCATCCTGATCTCCATGCGCGGCGACGCGGGCGAGTGGAATGCCGCGCAGGTGCCGATGGGCCGTGCGGTCGAGCCGATTTGCCATGCGATTGGATTGCCGGCGACGACGACCGCGTCGGCCGCGGATGTGGCGGACACCGTCGCGCTCGTCGGGAAGACCGCGTTCATGACGCGCCTGCCGGGCGTGTGCCTGTTGCCGAGACGCGTGACCGCGCCGGCGACGAAGGTGATCGCATGACGAGATTGGATGCGACGCGCCATCTCACCGCGTCGATCGGAAACGATCCCGTCGTCGCGAGCCTCGGTCATCCGGCGTACGATTTGTTCGCCACGGGTGATCGCGATACCTATTTCTACACCTGGGGCAGCATGGGCCTCGCCTCGTCGATCGGCCTTGGTCTTGCGATGGCGCAGCCGGACCGGCGAGTCATCGTCCTCGACGGCGACGGGTCGCTGCTTATGAATCTCGGCGCGCTCGCCACCATCGGGTGGGTGCGGGCGAAAAACCTCGTCGTGGTCGTGTGGGATAACGGCCTGTACGGCACCACCGGCGGGCAGGACACGGCGACCGCTCACGGCGCGGACCTCGACGCCGCGGCGCGCGCGATGGGGATTGCGACGACCGCGACGGTCCGGACCGAAGAGGAGCTCGAGCGCACGATGGCGCGGACACGGACGGAGGCGGGGCCGTGGGTGATTGTGGCGAAGGTTGAAGAATCGGCGCCGACGGTGAAGCCGCCCCAGGACTGCGTCGCCATCAAGAATCGATTCATGAAGGCGATTGGCGTGAGCGAGGCCTCTCGTGGCTAGTGGCACAAAAGTTGTGCCAGCGTTGGAGCGGATCGCTCGATTCGTCGCCGCAGCCACGCCTCCGTCGGACGCCCGGGTGCGCGCGTCCGTCGCTGTCCTCGACACCATCGGCGTCACCCTCGCCGGCGTCACCGAACCCGCCAGCCGCATCGTCCGCACCGCGCTTGCGCCCGCGGAACCCGGCTGCGTCGTCTGGGGTACTGGCCAGCGGTCGACCGCGCCAGACGCCGCGCTCGCCAACGGCACCGCGGCGCACGCGCTCGACTACGACGACATGTGTTTCGTGTCGCTCGCGCACCCGAGCGCGCCGCTCGTCCCGGCCCTCGTCGCGGCGGCGGAAATCGCACTCGCCTCCGGACGCGACGCGCTTGACGCCTATGTCGTCGGTTTCGAAATCGAAGCGCGACTTGGACGGGTGATGAACCCGCGACATTACCAGCGCGGCTGGCACAACACGTCCACGCTCGGGACGATTGGCGCCGCCGCGGCCGCGAGCCGGCTGCTGGGACTCAGCGTCGATGCCGCCGCGCATGCTATCGCGATCGCTGCGTCCGAAGCGTCTGGCCTCAAGGAAAACTTCGGATCGATGGTGAAGCCACTGCACGCGGGCCTCGCCGCGCGCAACGGTGTGCTCGCCGCGATGCTCGCGCAATCGGGCATGACGGCGTCCGCGCAGGCCCTCGACGGCCCGCAGGGATTTCTCCACGCGATGGACGCTGAGCGGAACGACCTCGTACGTGAGACCGCGGATCTCGGCGAGCGGTGGGAAATCCTCGACACCGGGATCACGGTGAAGCTCTACCCGTCGTGCGCGGGTACGCATCCGACGCTCGACGCGCTGCTCGACCTGCGCGCGCGCGAGCGATTCACCGCAGACGATATCGACAGAATCGACATCGGCGTCGACGCCATCGTCCCGACCATCCTGATATATGAGCGGCCGGCGAACGCGCTCGAGGCGAAGTTCAGCATGCCGTTCTGCGCCGCGGCGGCGGTCGTCTTCGGCCAGGTGGCCATCGACACGTTCGACGACGACCGGATACGCGACGCGCGCGTCTTAGCGCTCATGGAGAAGGTGTCGATGCGCGTGGATCCCGAGGTGGGGAAGGGCGCGCCCGCGCTGACTGAAGCGCGCGTGCACGTGCATCTCAAGAATGGGCGCACGCTTTCACAGGATGCGCACGGCGCCCGCGGCTATCCGGAGCGGCCGGCGAGCGACGCGGAGCTCGACGCGAAGTTCATGGCGTGCGCGACGCAGGTGTTTTCGAAGGAGAAGGCCGCCCAAGTGCTCGAGTGGCTGCGCCGCTTTGAGAGCCTCTACGATCTCCTCGGGCTCGCCGACCTATTGCGCGTGTGACGTCGGCTCTCCAAAGGTCATGCGGTGGCCGTCGGGCGTCCGGATTGCGAACTCGCGCAATCCCCACGGCTGCGACGTTGGCTCAGAGATGATCGCGGCGCCGCGAGCTGCGACCTCCTGGTGCAGTTCATCCACGCCATCGACGACGATGTACGCGACGTAGGAATGGCACCCGAGCTCGCTCGCGGGCCGCTCGTCGGGACACTCGCCGAGCATCACCTTGAAGTTGCCGCGCGAGAGAAAGGCCCATAGCTCGTCGGACTCGCTGCCGAAGTCGCGCTGGAAGCCGAGCACGTCGAGATAGAACTTCGTCGAGGCGCGCAGGTCGCGGACCGCGAGCACTGTGCGTGATTCGAGGAGGATCGATTGCATAGGACCTCGACCGCAGATTACAACTAGTCCGTCCGGAGGACGCAAGCCAATGCGACTCATCGAGCAGCTTCGCCGGGACCTTCACTACAGCCTGAGGACGCTTCGGCGAAGCCCCGTCTTCGCCGCAAGTGCGGTGCTGTCGCTGTCGCTCGGCATCGGCGCCAACGCCGCGCTCTTCAGCCTCGTGGACGCGCTACTGCTGCGATCGCTGCCCATCACGCATCCGGACGAGCTCGTGGCGATCACACGGCCGGATCCGTCCGGCAAGCTCGCCCCCATCGGGCAAGCCCTCGACGCGTTGAACACCGACACCACGACGTTTGCCGGTGCGACCTCTTCGAATGTTCTGCCCGAGATGACGATGACGATTGACGGCGCGCCGGAGGCGGGCCGTACGATCGCGCGAGTCACGCCGGCGTTCTTCCACGTGTTGAGCGTCGCGCCGGCGCTCGGCCGCACAGAAGGGGCGGGAGCGATCGCGATTCTTGGCGATCGCTACTGGCGGTTGCGCTTCCAGGCGAGCACTGCGGTGATCGATCGGCCGCTGGTCATCGACGGCGAAACGTATCGGGTGACCGGCGTGGCACCGGCCGGGTTCCTTGGCGTCTCGCTCGACGCGGTCGTGGACGTGTGGATCATCAATCCGAATGCGCCGTTCATCTCACGAGGGGCAATCGTGCGGTTGCGGCCTGGCGTCAGCCCGGCGGCTGCGCAGTCGGCGGCCGAGGCTCTATTTCGACGGCTCGATGCCGAGGCCGGTCGTGCGGACACCGGCCCTGGGCCGCGCGTCGCGGTCGCGCCGGCCGGCCAGGGCTCGTCGTCACTCCGCGAGCGCTATCGCGCCCCGCTCCTCGCGCTCATGGCCCTCGTTGTCGTCGTCCTGCTGATCACCTGCACGAATGTCGGCAACCTGCTGGTCGTGCGCAATTCCGGTCGGGTGCGCGAGCTGACGGTTCGCGCCGCGATGGGCGCGGGCCGCGCGCGGCTGATGACGCAGCTCGTCGTCGAGAGCGTCGTACTCGCGGTCATCGGCGGTGCGGGCGCGTGGTTCGTCGCGAACTGGGGCGTGTCGATGCTCCTCGCGACGCTGCCAGTGTCGAGTATCCCGGAGCAGCTCCGATTTCAGACCGACGGGCGGATGCTCGCGTTTCTTGCCGGGCTGTCATTCATCAGCGCGGTGCTCTTTGCGCTCGTGCCTGCGCGCCGCGCGACCCGCATCGACCTGGCATCCGCGTTGAAGATGACGCGCGCGATGGCCGGGCCTCGCACAGGGCGATTCGGCCATTGGCAGGTTGCCGCGCAGGTGGCGCTGTCCGTTGTCTTGCTCACGGCGGCGATGCTCTTCGTGCGGACCGTTCGCAACGTCACGCACTTCGACCTCGGTTTCGACTCGCACAATCTGATTCAGGTCGAGCTCGTGCGCGATCCGCCGATCCGCCCAGCGGAGCTTCGCGGCGTGCAGGAGCGCCTGATTGCGGCCGTCGCAGCCGTACCGGGCGTCGAGAGCGTGAGCGCGTACAACGCCGCCGCGTTTCCGCAGTACTTTGCCGGCGTGCCGCATCCCGACGGCCCGTTCGGTGGCTCGGTCGGTCCGGATTTCTTCAAGACGATGCGGATTCCGCTGCTGCGCGGCCGGACGTTCACGGATGACGACGTGACACGGCCGCAGGCGGTGGCAGTCGTAAACGAGGCATACGAGCGCGAGATCCTGAACGGCGACGCGATCGGCAAGCGCATTCAGAACGGCCCATTCAACGTCGAAATCGTCGGCGTCGTCGGCAACGCGAGTCTGCACAACGTACGCTGGCGAGACGCGGGCCTGTATCGTGTGGGCCTCAGAGACGAGCGTTTCATGACGGCGCTCGAGGTGCGCACGAGCGCGGACGCCAGCTCCCTGGTTCGGTCGGTCGCGCAGACCGTTCAGACGAGCGTGCCTGGCTGGATGCTGTCGGCGCAGACGATGGACGACGTGATTCTGCGCTCGATCGCGCGGGAGCGCATGGTGGCGACGACGAGCGTGTCGTTCGCGACGCTGGGGTTGGTGTTGGCGGCCTTCGGGTTGTTCGGCGTCGCGGCGTTCGCGGTCGCCGAGCGGACGAGCGAGCTCGGGCTGCGCATCGCGATTGGCGCGCGCCCGAGGGATGTCATTCGCGAGTCGGTCGGCGGGACGGTATGGCTTGTGGGCGCCGGGCTGATGATCGGCGCCGCCGCGGCAACGGCGCTCGCGAACCTGCTGGGCGCTCGGATCTCCGGCTTGCTCTTCGGTCTGACGCCGACCGACTGGACCAGCGTGCTGGCCGCCGCGCTGGTGATGATGGTCGTCGCCGTCATCGCGTGTGTCCTTCCTGCTCTGCGCGCGACGCGGATCGATCCGCTGACGGCGATCCGGTCGGAGTGACACTGTGGCTGACGAGCCGCCGGCACAGTCGTCCCTCAATGCAAGACCTGGAGTAGCTCGCACGCAAACAGCGGATTCACATCGGCCGGGCACGGCACGTCTTTGAGTCGGCCCCTGGCCGCCGTGATCGTCGTTGTCGCGCCAGGCGCGATCGCGGGATCGACCACGTAGACGAGATTCTCCGCGCCGAGCGGGACAGTCACGGTCGCCGACAAGGTCTGGGCCCGCTCGTCCCACAAGCCGGGATACTGCGCACTCGACGGCGTGCCGCGGTAGTCGGAAATCACGCGAAGCGTCTCGGGACGACCTACCGACGAGAAGACGCCCTCGCGTCGATACCGAATCTGCACGTCCACGAGCATGCCCGCGTGTATCTCGGCGGTGGACTCGGGCGTGCGCGGCGGCGACTTCTCGAGACAGGACGAGGACCCAATGGCCGATGCGAGCACGATCGCCGACACGAGCCGTGCCGATGACATGGCGCTACGTCCCGCGGATCTGCGCCTTCGGCACGTGTCCGCGCTTCCAGATCATGAACGTCCGGCGGAATTCGATGACGACGTCGCCCTTCTGATTCATGCCGGTGCTCTTGACGCGGACGATCCCGACGTGCGGCCGGGACTTGGATTCTCGGGTCTCGAGAACTTCGCTCTTGGCGTAGATCGTGTCGCCCTCGAAGACCGGGTGCGGCAGCTTGACGTCGTCCCAGCCGAGATTCGCGACGCCGTTGACGGTAAGATCGATCACTGACTGACCGGTCACGAGCGCGAGAGTAAAGCACGAGTTGACGAGCGGACGCTTGAACTCGGTGTGGCTCGCGTACTCGGCATCGAAGTGAATCGGGTTCGTGTTCATCGTCAGGCACGTGAACCACACGTTGTCGGCTTGCGTGATCGTCCGGCCGAGCGGGTGCTCGTAGACGTCGCCGACCATGAAGTCTTCGAAGACGCGACCGGTCCAGCCTGGTTTGACCGTCATCAAATCGTTCCTTCCGCGCGCCAGGCCGCGATGCGGCCCTCGTCATAGCCTAACTCACGAAGAATCGCGTCCGTGTGCTGGCCGAGCGCCGGCACGGCGCCCATGCGCGCGTCGCTGCCGGCGATACTCACGGGCGGCATGAGCGCGCGGATCGGTCCCGCAGGCGTGGCGACGTCGCGCCAGCGCTTGCGCGCGCTGAGCTGTGGATGCGCGATGAAATCAGGCATCGAGTTCATGCGGGCGTACGCGATTTGGGCGGCGTCGAGCCTGGCGACGAGCTCGGCGCTCGTAAGGCCGCTCGCGACATCTGCGATTTCGGCCGCCAGGGCCTCGCGATGCCTCACGCGCTGCGGGTTGGTCGCGAAGCGCTCGTCCGTCGCAAGCTCCGGACGTTTCAGCACGTCGGTGCACAACCGCGTCCACTCGCGTGGATTCTGAATCGCGAGGTACACGCTTTCTCCGTTCTTTGTTGCGACCGGTCCGTACGGCGCGATTGAAGCGTGATGCGGGCCCGTCCGGGGCGGCGCGGTGCCGCCGTATTCCGTATAGGCCGCCGGTGCGCCCATCCACTCCGCAAGCGCATCGAACAGCGAGATGTCGACGATCGCTCCACGGCCCGAGGAGGCGCGCGCGTAAAGTGCCGTCAGGATCCCTGAAAACGCGTACATGCCGGCGGCGATGTCGGCGACCGAGATGCCGACCTTCGCGGGCGAGTCCTCGGTGCCAGTGAGTGAGAGCAGCCCCACCTCGCTCTGCACCAGCAGGTCGTACGCCTTGCGGTCGGCGTACGGGCCCGACGAACCGTAGCCAGAAACGGAGCAGACGATCGTCTTCGGGTAGCGCGCGTGCAGGTCCGCGGGAGCCGTGCCAAGTCGATCGGCCGCGCCGGGCCCGACGTTCTGGACGAACACGTCCGCGCGTGCGAGCAGCGTATCGAGCACGTCGGCCGCGCCCGGCTTCTTCAAATCGAGCGTGAGCGACTCCTTCGATCGATTGAGCCAAACGAAGTAGCTCGAGAGGCCCTTGACCGTGGTGTCGTAGCCGCGCGCGAAGTCGCCCGTGCCGGGGCGTTCGATTTTGATCACGCGCGCGCCGAGATCGGCGAGCTGGCGCGTGGTGAAAGGCGCCGCGACCGCTTGTTCGAGCGAGACGACGGTGATGCCTGCGAGAGGGGCCACCCGCGCCGCATCATATCGCCGTACACACAAAAGGCGGCCGATCGACTGGCCGCCCCCGTGCCTTCACTTGCTGGGGAGACTAGGCACGAGCTTTCGTCGAACAAAGTCTGGGTGTGGTCGTCCTGGACACGATATGAAACCAGCGGGACCCATTGCAGGATCGGTACCCGAGGAGAAACCGGTCGGGGGCGGCGGGACCGGGTGAGCTTGTCACCGGACGCGCAGCCTTTTGTCTACGCACGGCTGGTCGAGACGAGCTATCAATACGATCGCGGAAGGCCCAGGACGTGTTCGCCGACGAACGCCAGAATTAAGTTCGTCGAGATCGGCGCGACCTGGTAGAGCTTCGTTTCGCGGAACTTGCGCTCGATGTCGTAGTCCTCGGCGAAGCCGAAACCACCATAAGTTTGTACAGCAACGTTTGCGGCTTCCCAGGACGCGTCGGCGGCCAGGAGCTTTGCCATGTTCGCTTCGGCGCCGCAGGGCTGGCCGTGATCGAAGAGCGTCGCGGCCTTGATGCGCATCAGGTCCGCGGCCTCGACGTTGACGTGCGCGCGCGCGATCGGGAATTGCACGCCCTGGTTCTGGCCGATCGGTCGGCCAAAGACGACGCGGTCGTTCGCGTACTTCGTCGCGCGTTCGATGAACCAGCGGCCGTCGCCGATGCATTCGGCCGCGATCAGGATCCGCTCAGCGTTCAGACCGTCGAGCAAGTACCGAAAGCCCTTGCCCTCTTCGCCGACGAGCGCGGACGCCGGGATGGCCAGGTCGTCGAAGAACAGCTCGGTCGTCGCGTGGTTCATCATCGTGCGAATCGGGCGGATCGTCAGGCCGTGGCCGATCGCCGCGCGCATATCGACGAGAAAGATGGAGAGGCCCTCACCGCGCTTCTTGACCTGATCAACAGGCGTCGTGCGGGCGACGAGCAGGAGCAGGTCAGAGTGCTCCGCGCGCGAGATCCAGACCTTTTGACCGCGGACGACATAGGTGTCGCCCTTGCGCACGGCCATCGTCTTCATCTGCGTGGTATCCGAGCCGGTGGTCGGCTCGCTCACGCCGAAGGCCTGGAGGCGGAGCGCGCCGCTGGCGATGTTGGGCAGGAACTCGCGTTTCTGCGCGTCCGAGCCATGACGCAGCAGCGTGCCCATCGTGTACATCTGCGCGTGGCATGCGCCCGCGTTGGCACCGCTCCAGTTGATCTCCTCCATGATGATCGCGGCCTCCGCCATGCCGAGGCCGGCGCCGCCGAATTCTTCAGGGATGAGCGCCGCGAGATAGCCCGCGTCGGTGAGCGCCTTGACGAACGCGTCCGGATACGCCCGGCGAGCATCGAGCTCGCGCCAGTACGCGTCCGGAAAGGAGCGGCAGAGCTCTCGGACCGCGGTGCGGAGGTCCTGATGGGTCTCGTCGCTGGTCGAGTGGGTCACGAGCGGAATGATATCGGAGTACCATGGCCGCCTTGTGAGCGACATTGCCGGACGGCTGATCGAGCGATTGCGCGCCGTGGGCACGCACGCGCTGGTTGGCGTGCCGGGCGGCGGCGGGAATCTCGATCTGATCGAGGCCGCGCGCGGCGTCGGCCTGCCGTTCGTGCTGACGTCGACCGAGACGGCGGCCGCGATTGTGGCGCTCGCCCAATCTGAGGTGACCGGCCGGCCGGGCGCGTGTTTGACGACGCTCGGACCAGGCGCGGCGTCGGCCGTGAATGGCATCGCATGCGCGCATCTCGACCGCGCGCCGATCGTCGTGTTCACTGACAGCAATCCGATCGGCGCCGGCGGGAAATTCGCGCACCAGCAACTCGATCAGCTCGCGCTGTTCGCGCCCATCACGAAGTGGTCGGGAAGGTTGACCGAGCCCGACGCGGATGAGGTCATCGAGCGGGCGTTCCGCGAGGTCGTCGGCGTGCCGCCCGGGCCGGTGCATGTCGATTGTCCGGGGGACGTGAAGAAGGTGAGTGGCAGGGCGGAAGCCGGCGTGAGGGCGAGATCTGTCCCCGAAATCGCCAGATCTGTGGAAAAGAGATCTGACCCCATCAAACCGCTCGTGATCGTCGGTCTGGGCGCGCGGCAGGACGCTGGCGCGATTCGCGGGTTTTGTCAGCGACTGAACGTGCCCGCGATGGTGACGTACAAGGCGAAGGGCGTCGTGCCAGACGCGCATCCGTGTTTTGCTGGCGTGTTCACCAACGGCGCCATCGAACGCGAGATCCTCGATCGAAGCGACCTGCTGATCGGCATCGGCCTCGATCCAGTTGAACTGCTGCCGCGGCCGTGGACGATTTCGCAACCGATCATCGGCATCAGCCGATGGCGAATGGCCGACGACCATGTGCCGTTTGCCGATCAGTGGGTCATGGACATTCCCTCAGCGCTCGCGCAGCTGGAAGCGGAGATGCGACCGTCGGCGTGGGACCTCGACGCGACCGCGCGCATCGTACGCGAGCAGAGAACGCGCATCGACATTCCTGCGCCGGGCCTGACGCCTCAGCGGGTGGTGGCCGTGACCGCTCAGATCCTGGCGGCGACGAGCCGCGTGACCGTGGACGCCGGCGCGCACATGTTTCCGGCAACGATCGGCTGGCCGGTGTCTGAGCCGAGTGGCATGCTGATCTCGAACGGCCTGTCGACGATGGGGTTTGCGCTGCCGGCGGCGATTGGCGCGGCGCTCGTCGATCGGAGCCGTGCGGTCGTCGCGCTCACCGGCGATGGCGGATTGCTGATGTGCGCGGGTGAGCTGCTGACGGCCGCGCGCGAGAGGCTGCGCGTGATCACCGTCGTGCTCAATGACGCGTCGCTGAGCCTGATCGAGATCAAGCAGCAAGCGCGTCGGTTGCCGCCGGCGGGTGTGGCGCTTGGCGCCGTGAAATGGGCGGCGCTCGCGGAGAGCCTGGGCGTGGCAGGATTTGAGGCGGCCACCGAACCGGAATTGAGCCGCGCACTCGACGGCGCGGCAGCGGTACAGGGGCCGAGTCTGATCGACGTCAAAGTCGATCGGTCGGTGTATGGAGAGATGCTGAAAGTCATTCGGGGCTAGCCGCCTGCGCCGAGCCGCCTTCGCGTACGCGACGGCGGGCCAGGGGCTTCTGCGAGCCAGGGATTACTCATGACTGAACAACTCATCATCAACGGCGAACGTGTGGCGGCCTCAGACGAGGGGACCTTCGACTCGATCGATCCCTCGACCGGAGACGTGCTCGCGACGGTCTCGAAAGCGACCAAGACGGACGTCGACCGCGCGGTCCAGTCGGCGCAGGCGGCATTCGACGGCAAAGCCTGGGGCGGGATCGTACCGGCCGAGCGCGGCCGAATCATGCAGCGCATCGCGCAGTCACTGCGGGACCAGGCGGAAGAGCTCGCCACCCTCGAGAGCCGCGACAACGGCAAACCGCTGAAGCAGGCGCGCACGGACGTACAGGTGGCCGCGCGGTATTTCGAGTTCTTCGCGGGCATCGCCGACAAGATCATGGGCAACACGATCCCGCTCGGCCCGGGATTCCTCGACTACACGATTCGCGAGCCTATCGGCGTGTCCGCGCAGATCGTGCCTTGGAATTACCCGATTCAGATCGGGGCCCGCGGCGTCGCGCCGGCGCTCGCGGCGGGATGCACGGTCGTGCTCAAGCCGTCGAGCGAATCGCCGATGACCGCGCTGCGCCTGGGAGAGATCGCGCTGAAGTGCGGCCTGCCGCCCGGCGTGCTCAACGTCGTGCCCGGCACAGGAGCGGACGCCGGTGTAGCGCTCGCGAGCCATCCGCACATCAATCAGCTGACGTTCACCGGATCCGTTGACGTCGGCGTGCAGGTCGCGAGGATGGCTGCCGGGAATATCGTGCCCGTCGTCATGGAACTCGGCGGCAAGTCCCCGAACGTGGTCTTTGCCGATGCGGATCTCGATCTGGCCGCACAGGGCGTGGCGAACGCGATCTTTCAGAACGCGGGGCAGACGTGCTCGGCCGGATCGCGGCTGCTGGTCGAGCGGAAGGCGCACGGCGAGCTGGTCGATCGACTGGCGACGCGCGCGAAAACGATGCGCGTGGGGCCGGGCGTGAGCGATCCGGACATGGGGCCGATCATCTCCAAACGCCAGCTCGAGACGATCGAGCGCTACGTGGGTGTGGGGACGTCGGAGGGCGCGAAGATCGCCGCCGGTGGCGCGCGGCCAAAGGACCCGGCACTCGGGCGCGGGTTCTACTTTCAGCCGACACTGCTCGACTCGGTCTCGCCAGACATGCGCGTCGCGCAGGAGGAGATCTTTGGACCGGTTCTCGCGATCATTGATTTCGACGAGATCGATCAGGCCGCTGCGCTCGCGAATCGCAGCGAGTACGGGCTGGTCGCGGGCATCTGGACGCGCGACATCAACAAGGCGATGTCGCTCGCGTCGCGAATCAAGTCCGGCCAGGTCTACATCAACACGTACGGTGCAGGCGGCGGCGTCGAGCTGCCGTTCGGCGGCTACAAGAAGAGTGGATACGGGCGCGAGAAGGGGCTCGAGTCACTCGCGAGCTACACGCAGGTGAAGAATGTCTGTATCAAATTCTGATCGACTCGCCTCGCCGCGGGTTGGCTTCATCGGCCTCGGCAACATGGGCAAGCCCATGGCGTCGAATCTCGTGCGCAGGGGATTCCGGGTGTGCGTGCACGACGTCGTGGCGGCGCCGGTGCGCGCGCTCGAAGCGCTGGGGGCGCAGTCCGCGGCGGATGTGCGCGGCGTGGCCGCTGCGTCGGACGTCGTCTTTACGATGCTGCCGGACTCGGCGGCCGTGAAAGAGGTGATTGGCGGACGCGGCGGGTTGATCGAGCACGGACGACGAGGCACGACGGTCGTGGACATGAGCACGATCGATCCGCTCGTCACCGATCGGCTCGCGGCGGAGGCGTCCGCGTCGGGCTTCACGTTTGCCGACGCGCCGGTCGGCCGTCTGGCCAGCCACGCCGAGCGCGGCGAGTCGCTCTTCATGGTGGGCGCGTCCGACGACGTCTTCGCGCGCATCACACCGATGCTCGAGGCGATGGGGACGACGATCCATCATTGCGGCGGTGTCGGTACCGGCATGCGCACGAAGCTCGTGAACAACTACCTCGCGATCATCTCGTGCCAGCTCAACGCCGAGGCGATCGCGCTGTCGCAACGCTTCGGCCTGACGCTCGAGAACACACTCGACGTACTGTACGGAACGACGGCGACGAACGGTCAGCTCAAGATCGCGTGGCCGTCGAAGGTCCTCAAGGGCGACGTGACGCCGGGCTTCACGATCGATCTCGCCCACAAGGATCTGACGCTCATCCTCGAGGCCGCCAATGCCGTCAAGGTGCCCGTGCCGATCGCGGCGGTCGCGCGCGAGGCATTCAGCACGGCGCGAAGCCGGGGCGCGGGCGCCCAGGACTTCTCGTCGATGGTGGATGTGCTGTGCGACGGCGCCGGGATCGAACGGCCGAGGTTAAAGTAGAGGCGATGGCCACGACGTATCCCAATCTCATCGACGGCCGGCGCGTGGATTCCACCGAGCGCGTGCCGGATATCAATCCGTCCAACACCGCCGACGTCGTCGGCGAATTTGCGCGCGCGGATGCTGCCGAGCTGAAGGACGCCATCGCGTCGGCGCGCCGGGCGTTCACGAAGTGGTCGCGGTCCACTCCGCAGGAACGCTTCGACGTGCTCGACAAAGCGGGCACCGAGATCCTCGCGCGAAAGGACGAGCTCGGGCGGATGCTCGCGCGCGAACAGGGCAAGCCGCTCGCCGACGGCATTGGCGAGGCGGCGCGCGCGGGCATGATCTTCAAGTTCTTCGCGGGCGAGGCCGTGCGCCTCGCGGGCGAGCGCCTCGAATCGACGCGGCCCGGCATCGAGGTCGAAGTCACACGCGAGCCACTCGGCGTGGTGGCCGCGATCACCCCGTGGAACTTTCCGCTGGCCATTCCGGCGTGGAAGATTGCGCCGGCGCTCGCGTTCGGCAATACCGTCGTCTTCAAGCCGGCGGAGCTCGTGCCGGCGTCGCCGTGGGCGATCGCGGACATCGTCCAGCGCGCGGGCCTGCCATCGGGCGCGCTCAATCTCGTCATGGGGCCGGGTTCGAAGCTCGGGCCGGCGCTGGCCTCGTCACCCGATATCGACGCGGTGAGCTTTACGGGCTCCCAGGACGTCGGACCGTCGGTCGCGGCCGCGGCGGTCGCGGCCGGGTCGCGCGTGCAGCTCGAGATGGGCGGCAAGAATCCGCTGATCGTCCTCGACGATGCCGATTTGCCGACGGCGGTGTCGATCGCGGTGAACGGTGCGTACTTTCAGGCGGGACAGCGATGCACCGCGTCGAGCCGGTTGATCGTCACTGACGGTATTCACGACAAATTCGTCGCGGCGATGGTTGAGCGAATGAAGACGCTCGTCATTGACGACGCGCTGAAGCCTGGAATCGAGATCGGGCCGGTGGTCGACGATCGGCAACTCCAAAAAGACCTCGAGTACGTCGCGATCGGCCAGAAGGAAGGCGCGAGGCTCGTGTACGGCGGGGAGCGTCTGACGCGCGAGACCGACGGCTTCTACATGGCGCCCGCGCTGTTCACCGAGACGACGGGACAGATGCGCATCAATCGCGAGGAAGTGTTCGGGCCGGTCGCGGCCGTGATTCGTGTGAAGGATTACGAGGCCGCGCTCGCCGCGGCCAACGACACGCCGTACGGTTTGTCGGCTGGCATCGTCACCACGTCGCTCAAGCACGCCAGTCACTTCAAGCGGAACTCGACGAGCGGCCTGGTCATGGTGAACCTGCCGACCGCCGGTCTCGACTACCACGTCCCGTTCGGCGGACGAAAGAAGTCGAGCTACGGTCCACGCGAGCAGGGCACGTACGCGCGCGAGTTCTACACGATCGTGAAGACCGCATACACGCTGCCGTAGACAGCGCGGCGCGATGCCACGCCTGCTCGCCGCGAGGGCTATTTGCGTGCTTGCAGGACGTTGGCGATCGCGAGGACGCGTCGAGCCCGTGCGATCACCGGCGCGTCGACCATCCGATCGTCAACGCGATACACGCCTTCTCCCCGCGCCTGCGCCGCGGCATCAGCCTCGAGCAGCCGCTTTGCCTCGGCGACCTCGTCGGTCGTCGGACTGAAGACGTCGTTGATGATCTCGACTTGATCCGGATGAATCGCCATCTTGCCGCGGAAGCCGAGCGCGCGAGCCCGGATGGCGTCCTGGCGAAGGCGATCGTGCGCGCGGAAGTTGACGAAGACGGCGTCGACCGCATCGGCACCAATCGTCGCGGCGGCCAGCACGACCTGCGATCGCGCGAACAGGATTTCGTCGCCGGCCAGCGTGCGCGGGATGCCGAGCTCGGCCGTCAGGTCTTCGGCGCCGAAGAGCAGCGCGGGAATCTCCGCGTTCGCGCCGGCAATTGCCGAGGCACTGACGATGCCGCGCGCCGTTTCGAGAAGCGGAATGACGCGGCGCGAGGGCGCAGCGGCCGCGACGCGCTCGACGTCCTGCTCCGACTCTGTCTTGGGGACCACGACCGCGTCAATGCGGTCCGACACCGACGCCACCCACTTCAGGTCATGGTCAATCCAGGCGGTACGGACGCCATTGACGCGCACGAATTGCGCCGAGCCCGACGTGGGCGACGACGCGAGCCACTCACCGATTGTTTGTCGAGCCTCGGCTTTGCGGCCCGCCTCGACGGCATCCTCGAGATCGAAGACGACGGCGTCGGCTCCGGCCGCCATGGCCGTGGGAAACCGATCGGGGCGGGTGCCCGGCACGAAGAGGACGGATCGCAGCAGGGACGCCACGGCGACATTGTCATCGATCTTGGCGGTCCGGCCTAGCCGGGCGCGGCAGCGCGCTCGCGCGCGTCGCGTGACTATTCGCCGCAGGCCACGCGCGGATTCCAATCCGCGAATGTGCCGAGCGGGTTGTCGCGCCACGCCCAGACGTGCAGGTCGTAGAACGCCGGCAGGCCGTACCGGTTCGGACTGCTGTTGTGCTGCAGTGTCTGCCCGGCGAGCACCGGTGGCTCCTTGTGATGCGCCTGCCAGGCATCGACCATGACGATGTATTCGACGCCCACGAGGCGATGCGCCCCGTTGTACGGCTCGTAGATCAGCGCCTCGGGTTTATTGATGTCCAGTTCGTCATCGCCGAGGTATACGCCTCCAACGAGTAGGGCGCGGAGGCGCGAAATCCTTCGGTCCCTGAGACACACTGTGTCGAGTGCCCGAGCTACCCGACGTCGAGCTCTACCTCCACGCGCTGCGGCCGCGCATCGTCGGTCAGCGCCTGAATCGCGTTCGCGTCGCGAGTCCGTTTCTGCTGCGGACCGTCGATCCGCCGCTCGTGGACGTCGAGCGGCGGGTCGTACGCGACCTGTCGCGCCTGGGCAAGCGCATCGTCTGGCATCTCGATGACGACGTCTTCGTCGTCATTCATCTGATGATTGCCGGGCGGTTTCGATGGAAGCCGCCAGGCGCGCCAATTCCTGCGAAGGTCGGGCTTGCGGCGTTCGACTTCGAGAACGGCACGCTGCTGCTCACGGAAGCGGGTGCGAAACGACGGGCATCGATGCACCTGGCGAGAGGTCGCCCGGCGTTGGACGCGCTCGATCCCGGCGGCATCGACGTGCTGACGTCGACCGTCGACGGATTCGTCGCCGCGCTCACGCGCGAGAATCACACGCTCAAGCGGGCGCTGACCGACCCGCGGCTGCTGAGCGGCATCGGCAACGCGTACTCGGACGAGATCCTCTACGCGGCACGGCTGTCGCCGATGCTGCTGACGAGCCGGCTCGATCACGATGCGATCGCGCGGCTGCATGAGGCAGCAATCGGTGTGCTGACGCGTTGGCGGGACGCGCTCATCGCTGAGACCGGGGACGCGTTTCCCGAGAAAGTGACAGCGTTTCGGGAGGGCATGGCCGCGCACGGGCGATTCGGCAAGCCGTGCCTGGCGTGCGGCACGCCGATTCAGCGCATCCGCTACGCGGCCAACGAGGCGAACTACTGCCCGACGTGCCAGACGGGCGGCAAGCTGCTCGCCGATCGGAGCCTGTCGCGTCTATTGAGGGAAGACTGGCCGCAGTCCCTCGAGGAGATGGAGCAGCACATGAGAGAACGACGCCGGGAGTAGTTTTACGCAAAACGTAAGGCGGTGGTGTTACGTTTTGCGTAAAACTACTCCCGGCGTCATCTCATCTCATATGCGCACTATCCTTTCACTCGCTGCACTGCTCATTGCCGCCACGCCGCTCGTCGGCCAGACGACCGTGCACGGCTCGTTCACGATCCACATGATTCTGCATGCGATCGGCGAGGAGCAGTACGACCTCACGACCAACGCCGATGGCACCAGGACGCTGACGACGACCTTCGCTTACTCGGATCGCGGGCGGCAGACGTCGATTCCAGCGACGCTCACGGTCACGAAGGACGAGCGGCCGATCAAGCTCGAGATCAAAGGCAACTCGCCGGTGACCATGACGGTGAACGGCGCGACGACATCGCTCGAGATCAAGACCGCGTCGGCGACGACACCGACACCGTCCGCGGGCGCAGCGATCGTCGGTCAGACACCGTTTGCGCTGCAGATGATGATGATGCGCGCGTGGCACGCGCGCGGCGAGCCGAAGCAGCTCGCGCTCCTCAGTCTCAATCCCAACGCGGAGCCGCTCGAGATCGCGCGCGTCGGCAAAGACGTCATCACCGTCAGCGGCCGCAAGATCACGCTCGATCGCTACACCGTCAATCACCTGATGTTCGGCCGCGAGATCCTGTGGACGACGGCCGACGGCAAACTCGCCGCGGCGATGACGTTTGCGGGCGGGCTGCCGCTCGAAGCGGTCCGCACGGAGCTCGAGTCCCAACTGCCGGAGCTCTATCGCGCCGGTGTTGCGCAGGAGATGGCCAACCTGGTCGCGATCGGCAGGGAAGTGCCGCCGCAGCGCTCTGGGACGTACGTGATCGCCGGCGCGACGCTCATCGACGCCACCGGCAAGCCGCCGATCGCCGACGCCGTCGTGATCGTCCGCGACAATCGGATCGCCGCGGCCGGTCCCCGCGCGACGACGACGATACCGGCGGGCATGCCGGTGATCGACGGCAAGGGCCAGACGCTCCTGCCTGGTCTGTGGGAGATGCACACGCACGCGTCGGGGGTGGAATTCGGGCCGGCGCATCTTGCCGCGGGCATCACGACGGCTCGCGATTGCGGTGGCGAGTTCGACTTTCTCGTCGCCGTCCGCGATGCCATCAAAAACGATCACGCGATTGGACCGCGCATGCTTCTCGCGGGTCTCATCGACGCGGGCGGTCCGCGCGCGTTCGGTCACGTCACGGCCGAAACGCCCGAGGAAGCGCGCGCGGCGGTCCAGCGCTACCACGCGGCCGGCTTCGAGCAGATCAAGCTCTACACCTACCTCACGCCGGAGATCGTCAAGGTCATCGCCGACGAAGCGCACAAGCTCGGCATGACGGTGACTGGCCACGTGCCGATGGCGCTCACGACGAAGGCCGGCATCGAAGCGGGGATGGATCAGATCAACCATCTCAACTACGCGACGAGCCTGCTGCGCGCGCCCGGGGCGACCGGTGCGCCCGATCTCACGGCCGACGCCGCGAAACAGGGCATTCAGTTTCTGCTCGATCACCACACCGTCGTCGATCCGACGTCGAGCTGGGGCGAGATGGGGAGCCACTCCAAGGAGATCCCGCTCGAATCATTCGAGCCCGGGATTCTCACGGCGCCAGCGATTCTCGACGCGAAGTTCCGCGGCATGGAAGGCAATGCCACTGCGGATCAGCAACACACGCGCGCGGCGCAGAGCGGCGGGGTCATCATGGCGCTCTTCCGTGCGGGCGTGCCGATCGTGCCGGGCTCGGACACGGGTCTGGTCGGGTGGGGGCTGCACCGCGAGCTCGAGATCTACGTCGACGCCGGCATGACGCCGTTCGAGGCGATTCAGGCCGCAACGATCGTCTCAGCGCGCGCGATGGGCCTGGACCAGGACTCGGGCACGGTCGAAGCGGGCAAGCGCGCGGATCTCATCCTCGTCGACGGGGACCCGCTGAAGGACATCAGGAACCTGCGCAGGGTGACGCGCGTGATCGCCGACGGGCGCGTCTACGACGCGCCCGCGCTCTGGCGCAGCGCCGGCTTCAAGGCGAAATGACGCCGCTCGCGCCGCCCATCGAGCCGATGCTCGCGAAGGTCGCCGAGGCCGTTCCCGACGGCGCGTTTCTCTACGAGCCCAAGTGGGACGGCTTTCGCGCCATCGTCTTTCGCGATGGCGCCGAGCTTTACATCCAGAGCCGCGATCTTCGGCCGCTCGATCGCTACTTTCCTGAACTGCACGACGCGCTGATCGCGCGGCTGCCGCCGCGATGCGTCGTCGACGGCGAGATCGTGATTGCGACACCGGATGGCCTCGATTTCGATGCGCTCCAGATGCGCCTGCATCCGGCCGCCAGCCGCGTGGCCAAACTCGCGGCGGAGACGCCCTCGTCGTTCGTCGCGTTCGATCTGATCGCTCTTGACGACGAGGATCTGCGCGGCCGGCCGATGTCCGAGCGCCGCGAACGGCTCGAGCGCGCGCTCGCCCATGCCACGCCGCCGCTGCATCTCACGCCGATGACACGTGACGTGGAGACCGCGCGCGAGTGGCTCGACCGCTTCGAGGGCGCGGGTCTCGACGGCGTGATCGCGAAACCAGCCGCTGGCGCCTACGAGGCCGGCAAGCGCTCGATGATCAAGATCAAGCACATCCGCTCTGCAGACTGCGTCGTCGCGGGTTTTCGCTGGCACCGCGCCGCCGCCGGCGCCGTCGGCTCGCTTCTGCTCGGCCTGTATGACGACCAGGACAAGCTGCACCACGTCGGCGTGACCTCGTCATTCACGATGGAGAGGCGAAAGGCGCTCGCCACGGAGCTCGAGCCGCTGCGCAAGAACGCGCTCGACGATCACCCCTGGCGCGGCTGGGCCAGTCCGGAGGGCGAGGGCGTGAAGATGCCTGGCGGCCAGAGCCGATGGAGCGCGGGAAAGGATCTGTCGTGGGAGCCGCTGCGCATCGAGCGAGTGTGCGAGGTGAAGTACGACCACCTCCAGGGTCAGCGCTTCCGGCATGCGGCGATCTTCCTTCGCTGGCGGCCCGACAAGACGCCCGCGACCTGCCGCTACGACCAGCTCGAGGTGACGACGCCCTACGATTTGGCGCGGGTCTTTGATGCGGGCGGATCCACGCGGCGCCGACGCGACGGCTGAACCCGCGGCGCCTCGCCCGGCGCTTTCTTGTACTGCGGCGGCCACGGCGCGTCGCCCTGTCCTTCGCGAGCCTGCCTCGCGGCAAGCTCGAGCAGCCCCTCGAGCGAGCAGACGTGGTCGTCGATGCCCGCGTGCAGATCTCCCCGCGTCCCGAACCGCTCGGGCATCGTCTTGATCGTGAAGGCCGCCGGGTCGCATGCCGCGAGCTCGTCCCAGGTCAGCGGCGCGGAGACGCGCGCGTCTGGCGTCGGACGGACCGAGTACGCGGCCGCGATGGTCCGGTCCTTCGCGTTCTGGTTGTAGTCGAGAAACACGCCGTGGCGCTCTTCCTTCCACCACTTGCTCGTGGCGAGCGCGGGCGCGCGCCGCTCGATTTCGCGCGCGAACGCGACGGCGGCCTTGCGCACCTCGGTGAATCCCCATCGACGCTCGATGCGCACGTACACGTGCAGACCGCGCGATCCGGACGTCTTCGGCCAGCCGACGAGGCCGAATTCGTCCAGCGCCGAACGGACGAGCGCCGCGGTCTCGAGCACCTGCGACCACGGCACGCCCGGGGTCGGATCGAGATCAATTCGCAGCTCGTCGGGATGATCGAGGTCGTCGGCTCGGACCGGATGCGGATGGAGCTCCGTGCACGCGAGGTTGGCCATCCAGGCGAGGGCCGCGGCGGTGCGCGGCACGATCTCGTCGGCAGTTCGTCCGGACGGGAAACTGATCGTGGCGACCTCAATCCAGTCGGGCCGCGACGCCGGCGCGCGTTTTTGAAAGAACACCTCCGCTTCGACGCCGTCCGGCCGCCGGACGAGCACGTTCGGCCGCCCACCGGCGCCGCGCAGCGCGCCCTCAGCGACCGTCATGAAGTACTGCACGAGATCGCGCTTCGTGACGCCGATCTGTGGAAAGAGCACTTTCGACGGGTTCGAGATGGTGACGTCATGTCCGTCGACCTGGATGATCTCCTGCTCTTTGGCGGTTGCCATCGGTGAGACCTCAGGCCGGCAGGAATCTGGGATCGCGTTTCATGATTTTCTGCGCGCGCTTCGATTCCTCGCCCAGCCATTCCGGTCGATCCGCCGTGCCATCGAAGAGCGAGGTCGTCTTGAACGGCTCGAATTCTCCCCGCAAGGCGGCCGTGGCGGTGCGCGCGAGCAGGGCCCCCACCTCGGCGTCGCTCAGCGGCTCGAAGTCGCTCGCGACCTCGCACGCCTGGTCGAGAATCTTCATCGAATCGATGCCGGTGATCACCACCGACGTCGGCAGCGTCAGCGCGTAGCGGAGACACTCGGCGGCCGAGACCGTGCGGGACTTGAGAATGATGCCGTTGGCGATCGGCTTCATCCCCAGCACGCCGATGCCTTTGGCGACGAGCCGCGGCAGCACGATCTGGCCGAAGCTGCGGTAGTGCGCGTCCATCACGTTCAGCGGCATCTGCACGGCATCGAAGGCGAAGCCGTGCGACTCGGCGACGTCGAGCGTGTGCAGGTGAATGTGCGGATCCTTGTGGCCGGTGAAACCGATGTAACGCAGCTTGCCGGCCTCGCGCGCTTTCACGAGGGCGGCATTCGCGCCCTCGGCGTCGAACATCCGATAAGGGTCCTCGAAGCGCAGCACTTCGTGATGCTGGACGAGGTCGATGCAGTCCGTCTTGAGGCGTCGCAGCGACTCGTTGAGCTGACGCGTCGCCTCCTTCGCGGATCGGCCGTCAATCTTCGTCATCAGAAAGACCTTCTGACGCACACTGCCTCGCAGCGCACGGCCCATGCGCCGTTCGCTCGCCCCGCGGTTGTAGTCCCAGCAGTTGTCCAGGAACGTGATGCCCCGATCGACGGCCGTCCGAATCAGCCGATCCGCGAGCGGGGCGCTGACATGGGGGAGCGCAAGGTGCCAGCCGCCAAGGCCGATCGCCGAGACGCGCTCGCCCGTGTTGCCGAGCAGGCGAGTAGGAATGTCCGCCATGGTCGCCTCCGTCGCTCGATGATGGCAGGTCAGCCCTGGTGGTTTCCACGCCACAGCGCCGGCGGCTGCCCGACGAGTTTTTTGAACGCGCGGCTGAACGCGGCCTCCGACTCGTAGCCAACCGCCTCAGCCACGCGCGCGACAGCCTGGCCCTGCAACAGCTGATGCGAGGCGAGCTGCATCCGCCACAGCGCGAGGTACTGCATCGGCGGCTGGCCGACCATCGCGCCAAACCGCTCGGCGAACACCGATCGCGATTGTCCGACAAGACGGGCGAGATCTTCGACGGTCCATGGTCGACGCGGCTCGGCGTGCAGCGCGCCCAGCGCCTGACCGACCACGGGGTCTCTCAAGCCCGCGAGCCAGCCCGCCTGTGATGCCGGCAGCTTCTCCAGGTGCCGGCGAATCGCCTCGACGAACATCACTTCGGCTAGACGCGCGAGCACGTTCTCGCCGCCGGGTCGGTCGGCGCGCGCTTCGCTGACGGCGACACGCATCACCGAGCCCAACCATCCGCTCGCGGCGTCCGCATCGTCGGACGAAAGATGGATCACGCTCGGCAGCGCGGTGAGCAGCGGGTTGTACGGACGCTCGTCGAGCCCCATGAAGCTGCAGACGATGCGCGTGCGCTCGGCGCCGCCGCCATTCTGAACGTAGGCCAGCGGCAGGGTGGCCGCTTCCGGACGCGAGTAGACCGAGAGATCGCGCGTCGCGGTCAGGTCCGGTGCGCTCGAGAGGACGTGCGCGTCACCTTGCGGATAGAGCAGCAGATCGCCCGGGCGCAGCCGAATCGGCGCGTGGCCCTCCGCACGCGCCCACCCGCCGCCCTCCGCGACGACGTGGTACTCGATGACGCGCTGCGCGCCGGGCATCACGAGGCCGGCGACGTCGGACGACGGCGGCGTGTCGACGGCCCAGGGTGCCGTCAACGCGAGATCGAAGTACACCGCGCCGGTGAGCCGCACCGCGCGCAGCACGTCGGAGAGGATGTCGGTGCTGGCCCCCCTCCGTTCGCGCGGGCTCACTCGCTGCCGCTCGGTCGCATCGATTCCGGACGACGCGCAAACTCTTTCGGACGCGTGCTCATGGCTCTCGGCGACGCCGCTCCGTAGTCTAGGGAGATGGCCGGGCAATCGTGCTCCGGCAAACTCAAAGAGGATACGTATATGTCGAGTGTTGTGTCGACTGCTGTTGCAGAGAAGCCGGGACGCTCATCCGAACCCGTGCCGAGCCGCCGCGCCGAGGCGCTCGCCGAGCGACTGGAGCTGGGCGCCCGGATGCTGGCGGACTTCGCCGCTACGCTGACTGACGCGGAGTGGCAGACGCGGCTGCCGAAGGACGGCCGCAAGATCGGCACGATCGTGCATCACGTCGCGAGCCAGTACATGCTCGAAATCAAGGTCGCGCTAATCGTCGTCGCGGGTCAGCCCGTCAAGGGCCTGACCAACGCGGACGTGGACGCGGTCAACGCCGCGCACGCCAAGGAGTTCGAAAACGCGACGAAGGCGCAGGCGCTCGCGTTGCTCAAGCAGAACAGCGCGGACGTCGCGGCGACGATCCGCGGGCTGAGCGACGAAGACCTCGATCGCGCGGTGCCGGTGTCGCTGTATGAGGACGCGCCGCTCACGTGCCAGATGGTGCTCGAAGACCACGCCGTCCGGCACAGCTATCACCACCTCGCGATCATCCGCGCGGCGCTGAAGAAGTGAGCAAGGGCGGGGTTGGACGCCGATCTGACCCCGCCGCCCAACTGCCATCGATCAGCTGCCGCGATGAAAACACTCTTTGAGCGTGTTACGTCGCGTCCAGCAACGAATTCGCTCGCGCGGTGATCACCGAGAGGACCCGGTGCGTCGCGGCGAGATCGTCAGGATCGAGTCCCGCGTAGATCCGCCGCGAAATCTCGCCCGTCTCATCACACAGCCGCTCGTATAGTGAGCGGCCACGCAGCGTCGTCGAGATCCGGTCGCTGGTGTCGACCAGCCCCTGGGCGCGAAGGTCGTTGATGGCCGCGAGCGCGCCGGCCTCGTCCATTTTGAGAAAGTCCTTGAGTTGTCCGATGAGCGTCGCCACCGGGACCGGCCAGTGGCCGTCGGCGACGAGCTTCAGCGCCACCCATCGGTGATAGTCGAGGCCCGTGTGTTGCAGGGCCTGGTTGAGCAGCGCGCGGAGCGCGTTTTCTGCCAGGCCGATGTTGCGGCTAGTCAGAATTGGGGGGCGGCACATGTTCTGTTGTCCTTACTCCCGGCCCACGCGCCGGCCTGCAGAATGAATGGTAGGAAGATGAAGAATGCAGGCCGGCGCTGGACAGGTACTCGGATGCGACGATGTCAGCGTCCGATGTTCACGAGGAACCCGCCGTAGATACGGTGGGCGTAGCGGTTCTCCGGGCCGAAAAAGGCGGGAGCATCGTCTTTGCCCTGAACCGCGATGAAGCGGTAGTCGACGCGCAATCCCCAGCTGCCGGCGTACCACTTCAGGCCGCCGCCGACGTTGCTGGTGAAGAACGTCTGGTTGCCGATGATGCCAAGGTCAGTCGTCTCGAACACGCTCGTGGCGCCCGCGCCGCCCGTCACGTACGGCACGACGCCCTTGCCCGCCGGAAACGACACGACGAGGTTGCCGGTGTAGCTGAGCGAGTTCGGCGTCTTCGTGTTGTTGGCAAAACCGGTCAGCGTCTGCGTGATGCCGATCGAGCTCAGCACCTCGCCCTCGACGCCAACGTACTTGTTGAAGTTTCCGACAACCGCGCCGCCGAGGTTGTAGTTGCCGAAGCTTGGTCCGGTCGAGTTCTTGCCCTCAGTCAAGAACGTCGCGCCGCCTGGAATGATCGTTACGACCGCTCGCCCTTCAGTCGCCGGTTTCGCGTCCTGCGCGAATGCCGTGCTCGAGCCAACCGCCGCCGTCGCAACAAAAACTAGTGCCGTCGCTAAACGCTTCATGAGTGTTCTCCTCGAATGACTCCACGAATCAGTTACGCACGTCACAACTGCATGACGTGTGCCAGCGCGGCGGCCGGGCATTCGCCAATAACTGGTGGAGTCGGACCGTGGCGCGACCGAGTGCCGGTGCCGACGCGTCGGCACGTGCCGACATGCCGGCATCGGCACCATCGGCGATCAGCACTTTTTCAGGGAGTTTTCTGGGTTTTCGAGCGGGGCCGGCTGGAACGGCTCTTGCCAATTAGCGGCGCATGGCAAAGCGAATGATTCTCATGCTCGTCGTCATGGTCGCGATCATCTCCGGCCTTGGCGTGGTGAAATTCAAGCAGATTCAGACGGCGATCGCGCAGGGTGCTGCGTTCCAGCCGCCACCTGAAGCTGTGACGACGGTCGTCGCCAAAGAGGATCGGTGGCCGTCGACCCTCAACGCGGTCGGCAGCGCCGCCGCGGTGCAGGGCGTCACGGTGAGCGCGGACCTTCCGGGGACCGTTGACCGCGTCGCCATCGATTCGGGACGTGCCGTGCAGGCCGGTGAAGTGCTCCTCGAGCTCGACACGCGCCAGGAACGCGCGCAGCTCGCGGCGGCCGAAGCGGATCGCGATCTCGCCAAGGTGAACTTCGATCGCATGGAGGGGCTGCTCAACGAGTCAGTCATCTCCAAGGCCGAGTACGACAAGGCCGCCAGCGAGCGCAAGCAGACCGAAGCGAAGGTCGGCGAGATCGAGGCGATGATCGCGCGCAAGACGATCAAGGCGCCGTTTACCGGCATCCTCGGCATTCGCCAGGTCAATCGCGGCCAGTACTTGAAGGCGGGCGATCCGGTCGTCGGGCTCCAGTCGCTCAACCCGATCTACGTCAACTTCGACGTGCCGCAGCAGGACGCCGAGCGCGTCCGCGTCGGCCGCGCGGTGCAGGTGACCGCGAAGGACATCGGGACGACGCCGTTCGCCGGTCAGGTCACCGCGCTCGACTCGGTCGTCGACCAGGGGACGCGGAACGTCAAGATCCAGGCGACGCTCGCCAACCCGGAGGGCAAGCTGCGTCCGGGCATGTTCGTCGACGTCGAGGTCGTGACCGGTGCGGTTCAGACGGTGATCGCGCTGCCCGCCTCGGCCATCAGCTACGCGCCGTTCGGCGACTCCGTGTTCATCATCACCGACATGAAGACGCCGGATGGCAAGGCCTACAAGGGCGTGCGGCAGCAGTTCGTCAAGGTCGGGCCGACGCGCGGCGACCAGGTGGCGGTGCTGTCGGGCGTCAAGCCGAACGATGAGATCGCGACGTCGGGGCTGTTCAAGCTCCGTTCGGGCGTTGCCGTGCTCGTCAACAACTCCGTGCAGCCGGGGAACAATCCGACCGCCAAACCGGTGGACCGCTAATGACTTTCACTGATCTCTTCATCAAACGGCCCGTCCTCGCGACGGTCGTCAACCTCGCGATTCTCATTGCCGGACTGCAGTCCATCCGGGCGCTGAGCGTGAGGCAGTTCCCGCGCAGCGACATCGCGGTCGTGAGTGTCTCGACCGCCTATGTCGGCGCGAACGCGGACCTCGTCCGCGGATTCATCACGACGCCGCTCGAGCGCGTGATCGCCAGCGCCGACGGCATCGACTACATCGAGTCGTCGAGCGCGCAGAGCGTCAGCACGATCACCGTGCACCTCAGGCTCAACTACGACACGAACGCTGCGCTCACGCAGATTCAGGCCAAGGTCGCGCAGGTCCGCAACCAGCTGCCCCCGGAGGCGGAAGCCCCCGTGATCGAGCTCCAGACGGCCGACGACCGATTTGCCGCGATGTACCTCGGCTTCTCGGCCGCGGACCTCGATCAAACGCAGATCACGGATTACCTGACCCGCGTCGTCCAGCCCAAGCTGAGCGCCGTCAGCGGTGTGCAGCGCGCCGACATCCTCGGCGACCGCACGTTTGCGATGCGCATCTGGCTGAAGCCGGACCGCATGGCCGCCTACGGCATCTCGCCGTCGGCGGTGTCCGCGGCGCTCGCCAAGAACAACTACCTGTCGGCGCTCGGCCGGACCAAGGGCTCGATGGTGTCCGTCAATCTCGTCGCGAACACGAATTTGACGACAGCGAAGGAGTTCGAGCAGCTGGTCGTCAAGGAGCAGGACGGCGTGGTGGTCCGCCTGGGCGATATCGCCAACGTCGTGCTCGGCGCGGAGAACTACGACACCGACGTCCGGTTCAACGGCGAATCGGCGACGTTCATGGGCATCTGGGTTCTGCCGACGGCCAACTCGCTCGACGTCATCAGCCGCGTGCGTGCGGAGCTGCCGGCGATCCAAGCGCAGCTGCCGACGGGAATGAAGGTCGGTATTCCGTACGACTCGACGGACTACATCAAGGACGCGATCGACGAAGTGCTCGGCACGCTGACCGAGACGCTGCTCATCGTCATCGTCGTGATCTTCCTGTTCCTCGGGTCCGTGCGCTCGGTGATCATCCCGATCATCGCGATTCCGGTGTCGCTCGTCGGCGCGGTGTTCCTGATGCTGCTCGCGGGCTTCACGATCAACCTGCTGACGCTGCTCGCCATCGTGCTCTCGGTCGGGCTCGTCGTCGACGACGCGATCGTGATGGTCGAGAACATCGAGCGGCACCTGCACAGCGGCAAGAAGCCGGTCAAGGCGGCGATCGATGCCGCACGCGAGCTGATTGGACCGATCATCGCGATGACGATCACGCTGGCGGCGGTCTACGCGCCGGTCGGCATCCAGGGCGGGCTCACAGGCGCGCTGTTCCGCGAGTTCGCGTTCACGCTCGCAAGCGCCATCATCGTGTCCGGCGTGGTCGCGCTGACGCTGTCGCCGATGCTCGGCGCGCAGCTGCTGCGTGCGAGCGACACGGAGCGCGGGTTCGGCGGCTGGGTCAACCGGCGGTTCGAGAGCGTGCGCAACCTCTACACGCGCGCGCTGGCCGGGACGCTCAACTACCGGCCGGTGATGATCACGTTCTGGATCATCGTCAGCCTGCTGATGGCGCCGTTCTACATGTTCTCGATGCGCGAGCTCGCGCCGCCGGAGGATCAGGGCGTCGTGTTCTCGATCGTCCAGGGCGCGCCCAACGCGACGCTCGACCAGACGAAGCTCTTCGCGACGCGCATTCACGACGTGTACCGCTCGATGCCGGAGACGGCCAGCATCTTCCAGCTGATGTCGCCTGGCGGCGGCTTCGGCGGGATGGTGACGAAGCCGTGGAGCCAGCGGACGAAGACCGCGCAACAACTGCTGATGGAGTCCTACGGGCCGTTGTCGCAGATCGCCGGCATCCGCGTGATTCCGACGACCCCGCCGGCGCTGCCGGGCGGCGGCGACTTCCCGGTGGACCTGGTCATTCAGTCGGCGTCCGAGCCGCAGCAGCTGGCGGACATCGCCAACATGCTCGTCATGAAGGCGTTCAAGAGCGGAATGTTCATGTTTGCCGACGCCGATCTGAAGTTCGACCAGCCACAGACGCGCATCGTGTTCGACCGCGACAAGCTGCGCTCGCAGGGCGTCGACCTCAGCCAGGCGGGGCAGGATCTGGCGACGCTGCTCGGCGGCGACTACGTCAACCGGTTCAGCATTCAGGGCCGCAGTTACAAAGTCATTCCGCAGGTCGAGCGCGGCGATCGGATGACGACCGATCAGCTCATGCAGCTGCACATCACGGGCGCGGACGGCAAGCTCGTGCCGCTCTCGACGTTCGCGAGCCTGCAGACGACGGCGGAACCGCGCGAGCTGAAGAAGTTCCAGCAGCTCAACGCCGTGCGCATCCAGGGCGTGATTCCGCCGCAGGTGCCGCTCGACCAGGCGCTGACGTTTCTCGAGACCGAGGCGCGGAAGAGTCTGCCGCCTGGGTTCACGATCGACTACGCGGGCGAGTCGCGGCAGCTGCGGACCGAAGGCGCCAGGTTCCTCGGGGTGTTCCTGCTGTCGGGCGTCCTGATCTACCTGGTGCTCGCGGCGCAGTTCGAGAGCTTCCGCGATCCGTTCATCATCCTGGCGGGATCGGTGCCGCTCGCGCTCTCTGGCGCCCTGCTGTTCTCGTTCCTCGGCTTCACGTCGCTCAACATCTACAGCGAAGTGGGTCTGATCACGCTCGTGGGCCTCGTGTCGAAGAACGGCATCCTGATCGTGCAGTTCGCGAATCACCTGCAGGAGACCGGGCTCGACAAGCTGCGCGCGGTGATTGAAGCCTCGAGCACACGTCTCCGGCCGATTCTGATGACGACGGCCGCGACGGTCGCGGGGCACTTTCCGCTCGTGATCGCGACGGGCCCGGGCGCCGGCGCGCGCAACAGCATCGGCATCATGCTCGTGTCCGGGATGCTCATCGGATCGTTCTTCACGCTGTTCGTGGTCCCGTCGATCTACATGCTGGTCGCGCGCAAGCACACGGCCGATTTGCCTGAGCCGGTCGCCGAGCGCGAGGCGCAAGGATCGCTGAAAGAGGTGGTGGCATGACTCTCACACGTTCTCTCCGAACGGCGGCACTGACCGTTCTCGGCTTCGTGCTGACCGCGCCGCTGGCTGCGGCGCAGAGCCAGGCACAGCCGGCGTCCGCGGGCAAGGTTGATCTCACGCTCGAGGACGCGGTTCGCCGGGCCGTCGAGCACAACCCGGACCTTGCGGTCGTGCGCCTCGACTCAAGCGCGCAGTCGGCCCGCGTGGCCGAGGCGCGCGGCGCGTTCGTGCCGCTCTTCAACCAGAAGCTCGGCCGATCGAACAGCGCGTCGGCGCCATCGAGCTTCCTGACGGGCATCAACGGGATCCAGTCGAAGGACTGGTTCTCGTCGACGGGCTTCTCGCAGCGGCTGCAGTGGGGCGGCGGCACGTGGAGCGCGTCGTGGGACGCGGCCCGGACGTCCACGAACAGCCCGCTGAACACGTTCGACCCGACGACCCAGTCGGGACTCCAGTTCGCGTTTTCGCAGCCGCTGTTCCGCGATCGCGCGACCGATTCGGCGCGCGTGCAGTACGTGATCACCAAGCGCGACCTGGCGAGCTCCGAGCTGCGCTTCAAGCAGTCGGTGGTGCAGACGGTGGCGAGCGTCAAGCAGGCGTATTGGACCTACAAGGCGCTCACGGCGAACGTCACGGTGCAGCAGCGCTCGCTCGACCTCGCGCAGGATCTGGTGCGTCAGAACCAGGCGCGCGTCCGCGTCGGCGAGGCGCCGCCGCTCGATCTCGTCCAGGCGCAGGCCGAAGTCGCGAATCGCAAGGAGAACCTCATTCGCGCGCAGGCCGCCGCCCGCGATGCCGAGGACGCGCTGCGCCGGCTGATCATGGATCCGTCTGACAGCTCGTTCTGGCAGGTCCATCTCGACCCGATCGACGCGCCCGCGAGCGACAACGCGCCGGTCGACGTCGACCAGGCGATCGCGACGGCGCTCGACGGCCGCTACGACCTCTCGATCGCGCGCCAACAGCTCGAGAACGCCGACACGAACATCGCGCTCTTCAACAACCAGAAGATGCCCGACGTGCGGCTCGAGGCGTCGTACCGCGGCGGCGGATTCGGCGGCACGCAGCTCGTGCGCACCGGTCCGTTCCCCGGCACCGTGACGGGCACGCAGAGCACCGGCTTCGGCAACGTGCTGGGCCAGCTCTTCAGCCAGGACTTTCCGACGTGGAGCGTTGGCGTGTCCGTGAGCTATCCGGTGGGGCAGAGCGCGGAGAAGGCACAGCTGGCGCGCGCGCAGGTCCAGCGCCAGCAGACGGTGCAGAGCATCGAGAGTCTGAAGCTCTCGATCGTGCAGGCCGTCCGCCAGGCGGGCCGTCAGGTCCAGAGCACGGCCGAGCGGGTCGATGCCGCGCGGGCGAGCCAGGGGCTGGCCGAACAGCGCGTGACCGTCGAGACGCGCCGCTTCGAGGCGGGCCTCTCGACGACCTTCCTCGTCACGCAGGCGCAGCGCGATCTCGTGCAGGCGCAGGTCGATCTGCTGCAGGCGATGCTCGACCACCAGTCGGCGGTCATCGCGTATGAGGCCGTGCAGCTCGCGGCGGCGCCGGGATCGGGCGACGTCGGGCTCAGCAACGCCGATGTCGTGGTGATGCCGCCAGCGACTCCGCAGGGGATCTTCAGACAGGGCGGGGGACAGGACTAGGCGGATCAAGTTAGAAGTGAGAAGTCAGAAGTTCGAAGTTCGGAGCGCACGCAGTCACGCGGACTCTCCGAACTTCAAACTTCGAACTTCGAACTTCTAACTTGATCTTTGTCTTTCCGAATCCCGAGCTTCGCCATCTTCGACTGCAGCGTCGTCCGCTTCATGCCCAACTGCGTGGCAGCGCCGGTCGGCCCGCCGACGATCCAGTTGGCCTGCTCGAGCGCGCGCACGATGTGATCGCGCTCGGCTTCCTCGAGGGTCGTGGCGCGGCCGTTCGATTCGACGGTGGTCTCCGCCTCGACGCGCTGCAGCTCGGCGAGCGGCGCTTCGAGGTTCGATCCGCGTGAGAGGATGACCGCGCGCTCGATGAAGTTCTCGAGCTCGCGGATGTTGCCCGGCCAGTGATACCGCGACAGCACCGCCATCGTCTCGGTCGGGATCGTCTCGATGCGCTTGTTCATCCGGCGCGCGAACTTCTGCGTGAAGTGCTGGACGAGGCGCAACACGTCCTCGCGGCGATCGCGCAGCGGCGGATTGACAATGGGGAACACGTTCAGGCGATAGAAGAGATCGCTCCGGAACTCCCTGGCCGCGACCATGCTCTGCAGATCGCGGTTGGTGGCAGCGACGAGCCGCACGTCCACCTTGATCGTCTTCGTGCCGCCCAGCCGCTCGAACTCCTGCTCCTGCAGGACGCGCAGGAATTTCGACTGCAGCTCGAGCGGGATGTCGCCGACCTCATCGAGGAAGAGCGTGCCGCCGTTGGCCAGCTCGAAGCGCCCGACCTTCTGCGCGATCGCGCCCGTGAATGCGCCCTTTTCGTGGCCGAAGAGCTCGCTTTCGAGCAATCCCGTCGGAATGGCCGCGCAGTTGATCTTCACGAACGTGCGCGCCTTACGGCCGCTCAGGTTGTGGATCGCGCGCGCGACGAGCTCCTTGCCCGTCCCGGTCTCACCCTGGATGAGCACCGTGGAGTCGGTGGGCGCGACGATGACGATCTTCTGGAGCGTCTCGCGGATCGCGGAGCTGTCGCCGATGATCTCCTCGAAGTTGTAGTTCGTCTTGATTTCCTCTTCGAGGTAGAGTTTCTCGGTGCTGAGTTTCTCCTTGAGCTCGTCGATCTTCTTGTACGCGAGGCCATTCTCGACGGCGATCGCGACCTGCTGCGCCACCAGGCCGAGCAGCTCGACCTCTTCTTCCGTGAAGACCGTGTCGCAATAGCGCCCGGCGTTCAGCGCGCCGAGCTGCTTGTCGTGGGCCACGAGCGGCACCGAACAAAAGGACTTGACGCCCTTGTCGCACATGCGCTGCGCCATCTCGGAGCACTCGGCCATGCGCCTCAGGTCCGCCTCGCGGAGCACCGCCGGCTTGCGATTCGTCAGCGTGTAGCCCGAGGGACACTCCAACGGCGCCTCCGAGAGGCCTTCTTCGATGAACTCGCCCCCGTCCGCGAGAAGCACGTGGACGCGATACTGCTTCGTCTCGGGGTCGTAGAGCATCAGGCTGCAGCCGTCCTGCTGAATCACGCGCTGCAGGCTCGCGCTGATCGCCACGAACATGTCGTTCATGTTCAAGTGCGAGACGACGGCGTTGTTGACCTCGAGCAGGAGCTGCAGCCGGTCGCGCTCGCGCTGAAGCTGCGTTTTGGCAAATTCCGCGCTCTTGTCGTGCAGGACGTTGTCCACGGCAACCGCGACCTGGCTGGCGACGTGCGTCATGAACGTCAGGTCGGAGTCGTTGTATTTGTTCGCCTCGAGGCTGCCGAACGACATCGCGCCCAGCCGCCGCAGCGCCGTCGTGATCGGCACCGAGCAGTAGGACCGCACGCCGTTCTCGAGGAGCACGGAGACGAGCCGCGGGAAGCGCGGTTCGTCCTTCAGGTCGCCGATCATGAGCGGCTGTTGCGTGCTCATCACGAGGCCGGCAGGCGATTGATCGATGGGCGTCTCGAAGCCCGGTTGGACCGTGGTCGGCCGCTCGGTGGCGAGCACTTCCAGGCGCATCACGTCCTTGACGGGATCGTGGAGGACGAGGTTGATGAAATCGAATGGCACGACGCGCGGCAGCCGCTGCCGGAGGACCTCGAAGAGCTCGTGGAGATCGCGATACGAAGCGATCGACTCGGAGACTTCGAGCAGCAGGCGCAGCCGATCGCGTTCCTGGCTGAGGTTGAACTGCGCCGACCGGTCGCTCTCATCGTGCAGCACGTTGTCGACGGCGACGGCCACCTGTCGCGCGACGAGGCCGAGGAAGTCGAGCTCCTCGTCGCCGAACGCAAATGGGCGCCGGCTGCCGAATCCGATCGCGCCGAGCGGGCGCACGATCGTCGTGAGCGGCAACACGCAGAACGACTCGACGCCGATCGCGCGGATCAGGTCCTGGCTGTTCGGAAACTTCGTGGCTTCCTCAGGGCTCCGCACGACGAGCGGCCGCTGCGTCCTGAACACCTCGCCGCTGTAAGACTGCTCGCAGTCGAGCTCCGTGCCGGGCGGCAGACGGTCCGCCTCGGCCGTGCCGATCATGTGCAGGCGCATCACGTTCTTCACGGGGTCGTGCAGGAAGAGCGCGATCACCTCGAATGGCACGATGGCCGGGAGCCGTCTCGCCAGGTCGCGGAAGAGCGCCGTCAGATCGCCATGCGAGGCAATCGCTTCCGACGCCTCGAGGAGCAGGCGCAGCCGATCCCGATTGCGGACACTTTCTTCGCGGTCGCGGGCGTCAGAGGTCAGAACAGCCATGTCGTCCTTGCCGTCAGGGCTCGAGTTGGGCCAAACCCTCATGATAGGGCCCCGCTCGGGGCGGGGCAAGGGTCCTCCAGAATCGGACGGATTCGGCCCAATTTCGTTCAGTGCATCGAGGCGAGCACGCGATCGAGCGCCGCCATGCTCTCGTTGAAGCCCTTCTCCATGCCCGATCCGAGCATGCCGTCGCGCTCTTCCGTCGTGTGGGCCAGCAGCGTGGTCACGACCCGGGTGCGGCCGTCGCCGAGGTCCTCGAGCGTGTGGGTTTCGATGAAAACGTAGGCGGGCATGCCGTCCCACTCGAACGTGTGAACGAGTCGCTCGGGCGGCGTGACCTCCCGGTAGCGCCCCTCGAAGCCGTGCACGCCTTCCGGACCGTGCTCGACGTAGCGCCAGTGCCCGCCTTTCTTGACTTCCATGCGCTCGATCACGAGTTTGTTGCCGCGTCCCCACCACTGCGCGACCAGCGCCGGGTCGGTGAACGCCCGCCACACGCGATCGCGCGTGGCATTGTAGATGCGCTCGATGCGGATCTCGCGATCGCTCGGCGTGGTGAACGTCGCGGCCGGTGGCGGAGTGGTCATGGCTTGGCTCATGGTTTTCCTTTCGTACGCTCGAGGAATTCGCCGAGTCGATCCAGGCGGGATTCGACCATCTGTCGATGCTTGTCGAGCCACGCAGCTTCCGCGTCCAGCCGCCGCGGGCCCAGCCGGCACGTCCGGACCCGCCCAACCTTCTTGCTGGTCACGAAGCCGGACCGCTCGAGGATGTGCACGTGCTTCTTGAGACCGGTGAGGGTGATCTCGAACTTCGCTGCCAGGTCGCTGATCGACGCGTCGCTCCGCCCGAGCTGCTCGAGGATGCCGCGCCGCGTGGGATCCGAAAGCGCGGCAAACGCGGTGTCGAGCTGCGGCAAATACTGAACCATACGGTTCACTATAACCGCAGCCGAATACCGCTGTCAACCCGTCCGGATTTCCAGCGCTAGTCCGAGAGCGAGCGCTCGTTGGTTTCGCGCATGTTCCGCATCAGCGCGATGCCGAGGAGCCCGAGCGCGAAGATGTAGTACGCGGGCGCGAGGTCGTGGCCGAAGCGCGCGATCATCCACGCCGAGACGAGCGGCGCGGTGCCGCCAGTGATCGCGATCATCATGCTGTACGCGAAGCTCATCGACGTCACGCGCGTGCGGAGCGGAAACAGTTCGACGATCATCGCGCCTTGCAGCCCGCCCGCCATGCCGGCGGGAATGCCGAACAGGGTCTGCGCCATCAGAAACTGCCCTGGCGTGCCGCGCATCATGATCGCGAGCAGGGGATAGACCACGGCCATCATCATGCAGGTGAGCACGAGCATGAGCCGCCGGCGACCAGTGAAATCCGAGACCCAGCCGCCGAGCACCTTCGAGAAGAGCACGACGACGAGGCTGATGGTGTTGGCGAGAAGAAATCCGGCATCGCCTCCCGGCCCGTGCGCACGACGCTCGACGACAAACGTGAACATCAGGTAGTACGCCGCGTTGATCATCGCGCCGATGCCAAACGTCTGCACCATGGGACGCCAGTCGGCGATGAGCGACGGCAGGAGCGGTGGACGAGTGGACGCGGCCTTCATGCCCTCAGCGCTTTCCGCGAGACCGCGCCGCAGGAACCAGCCGCCGACGCAGAGCAGCACGCTCCCGATGAACGGAATGCGCCACTGCCACTCGATCGTGTCCGTCGACGTGAGCGCGCGCACGAGCCAGGCGGATCCGGATCCGAGAATGAAACCGATCGACGCGCCGACCGTGGACGAACTGCCGATGAGGCCGCGCCGTCTGGGCGCCGCCATTTCCGTCGTGTAGACCATCGAGCCGGTGAACTCCGCGCCGAGCGAGAAGCCCTGCACAAGTCGCAACGTCACGAGTGCGATCGGCGCGACGAGGCCGATCTGCGCGTACGTCGGCAGCAGGCCGATGGCGAGCGTGGCCGCGCCCATGAGCGCGATCGAGAACGTGAGGAGCGCGCGCCGGCCGAGGCGATCGCCGATCACGCCGAGCACGAGGCTGCCAACGGGCCGAGTGGCAAACCCCAGCGCAAAAACGGCGAACGCTAGTAGTTGCTGAGCAGTAGGGCTCGACTGCGGAAAGAACTGCCGCCCGATGTCCGTCGCGAAATACCCGTAGACTGCGAAATCGAACCACTCGAGGACGTTGCCGATGAGGCCGGCGAGCGTCGTGCGCGTGGCCGATTGGCGCGTGACCAGTAGATCGCGCACCGACGACACGGTTGCCGCAAATTCGGCCCTTGATCCATTGGCCATGTCCGTCCCTGCCGGCGGCGCGGCGTGGAGAATGTGCACGTAGCCCGCCCGCACCGAGACATGGGATGAACGCTACGGAAGGAACGAACGAACCACGCGCACATCAGCGTAGGACGCACGGATGAAAATCTTTCACGGCACACTTTGTTCGAGACGACGTATCGACGTTGTAAGATCGGCGTTCGTCCCCCAGGAAAGAAAGCGCGTTGTCTTCACTACACAGCTTGAAAGAGGAACGGGTCCTTAATCCGCTCGCCTTCAACCAGTTGCTGTCCTGGTTAGATGACGGGGCGGACTCCCAGGGCGAGACATATCTCGAGATGCGACGTCGGCTCGTCGCTTACTTCGATCGGCGCAATCGCCTGAACGCCGACGATCTGGCCGACGAAGTACTGAATCGCGTCGCCCGCACGCTCGAAACCGACGGCTACATCGCGACCCGGCCGCCCGCGCGCTATTGCTATGTTGTCGCGCGGTTCGTGCTGCTCGAGGACATCCGGCACGAGCGATCGAGCGGCCGGGGCGGCGACGCGTGGGGGATCGACGTCTCGACCGTCCGCGATCCGCGTCGATCGGAGGTCGACGAAGAGGCCGAGACGACCGAGGGGCGTCTCGCGTGTCTCGACCGCTGTCTGCAGGAGCTGCGGGCCGACCAGCGCGAGCTCGTCATCGAGTACTACCGCGACAGCAAGCGGGAGAAAATCGAGCGCCGGCAGGCTCTGGCCAGGCGCCTCGGTATCACGATGAACGCGCTGGCGATTCGCGCAAGCCGGATTCGGGCCACCCTCGAGGCGTGCGTTACGGCGTGCAAGGAACCTCGGAAATGAGTTGGGGTCGGGTCTCGATTGGCGTGAGCCAGACCCGACCCATTGGCCAGTTCGAAGTGATCGCCTGAGCGTGAGCCGCACGGTGAAAGCTTTGTGGCTGCTTCGTCCTACCTTGTTGAGTCGTCCCCTATAGAGGACGAACAACAAACCGTGCCGACTGATCGTTACCCCCAAGACGAGCGGCTGGAGCGGCTCGAAGACTATCTGCTTGGTCTGCTTCCGGAGGCCGAGGCTGAGCAGCTGGACGAGCTCAGCATCACCGACGAGGAGTTCGCGTGGCAACTGCGCGCGGCTGAAGACGACCTGGTGGACGCCTACGTGCGCGACGGCTTACCACCGACCACGCGAGCCCGATTCGAGGAGTACTACCTCGCGTCGGCTCGCCACCGAGAGCGAGTCACGTTCGCTCGAAACCTGGCCCGGACCATCGACCGCGCGGTCGATCGCCCCGCCGCCATGGCGACCTCACATACCAGTCCGACACCAGCTCCCGCGCACGAGACCGTGCGTTCTGTCGCCCGATCACAGACCGCGTGGTGGCTCATGGCCGCCGCCGCGGCCGTCGTGGTCACGTTTGGCGCGATGCTGATGCGGACCGGCCTGCTGCGACCGAGCGCGGGCACGCCCGCGCCGACCGTCGCCGCCACACCACTCGCGCGCGAGGCAAGCTCGCCACCGGTCACGCCCACGCCGTCGATCTCCGCGGCACCGGCCGGGGCCGATCGCGCGTCACCGGCGCCGATCGTGACGACCGAGGCGGTCGTGCTGGCGCCCGACACGCGCGCCGCGGGATCGATGATCACCGTGACCGTGCCGGCGGGCGCCGATCGCATCGCGTTCGATCTGCGGCTCGAGACGAACGATTTCCCGCGCTACCAGGCCACGCTGAAGGATCCGGGCACCGATCGCGCCGTCTGGCAAAGCGGATGGACGACGGCGTCCGTCAAGCGGGACTCGCCGGTCGTGCCGATTGCCGTGCCGGCGCGCACACTGAAACCCCAGCACTACACGTTCGAGCTGACTGGACGGACTGACGCCAACCGCACCGACCTCGTCGCAAGCTACGTGTTCGAGGTCATTCCGCGGTAATGCGGGTCAGCCACCTGGCCGCGGCGGTGGTCGTCACTGGCCTGTTGTCGGCCCGTCCGGCCGCGCTGCGTCAGGACGCTCCTCCGGCGCGGATGGAAGCGATGGAAGGTACGCTCGCGCGCGGCGAGTCCCACGAGCATCCGTTCGTGCTCAGCGCCAGCGAGCACCTGCGCGTGAGAGTCGATCAACGGGGCATCGACCTCGCCGTGCAGGTGCGCGACCCCGGCGGCGCGACGATTGGCTTGTTCGACCACGAGTTCACGACGGCCGGCGGCGAAGACGTCGAGATCACGTCGACGACGGCCGGAACGTACACGCTTGTCGTCAGACCCGCGGCCGGCGCGATCGGTTCGGGTGGATTCGCGATTCGCGTCGTCGACCGCCGGTTGGCGACGGACGCCGACCGAGCGGTGCAGCAGGCGCGCACGCTGGTGGTCGGTGCCTCGCGCCTCGAGGACGCGGGCAAGCTCGACGACGCACGGGTGCAGCTCGAGCGCGCGCTGGCCCTCGGCGAGTCGGCGCAGGGACCAAACTCACCGTTCGTGATGGTGCTCGTGTTCGACCTCGCCGCCAACGCGTTGGATCGACGCGACAACACACGTGCCGACCTGCTGCTCCAACGTGCGCTGACCGTGCTCGACGCGACGGTGGGGCCTGACGATCCGTTCGACGCCGTCGTGCGTTCCAGGCTCGCGATCCTGTACTCGCGCCTCGGCCAGCGGCCGAAGGCGGACGCGTATGCGCGTCAGGCCAATCAGGTGTTCGAACAGACGCTGGGAACGAAGCACCTGTGGTACGTCCGCAACCTGGGCACGCTGGCGAACCTGCGACTCGAGGCGGGCGACATCGAGAGATCGAAAGAACTCGTCGAGCGGGCGATTGCGATTCTCGACACGATTCAAGAAACGGACGGCCTGCTATATGCCGGGCTGCTGAACAACCTCGGCAATCTCGACCGCGAAACCGGCGACTACGATCGCGCGAACGAGCTGCTGCAGCGCGCCTTGACCGCGGGCGAGCGCCTCCGGGGGCCGGACAGCTTCTACGTCTCGACGACGCTGCAGAACCTCGGCATCGTTGCGCGCGAGCGCAAGGAGTACGCCGCGGCGGAGGCCTACGAGATGCGAGCGCTTCGCATCCGCGAAACTCTCGTCGGCCCGGATCATCCGGATGTCGCGCAGATTCTGATCAACCTCGCCAACATCTATCGCTCGAACGGCGACGTCCAGAAATCGCTCGACACGCAGCACCGCGCACTCAGCATCTGGGAACGAACGGCCGGCCCGTACGAGCGCGGCACCATGCTCTCGGCCGGCAACCTGGCGCGAGCGTACGCGGGCCTCGGGGACGTGCCGCACTGGCTCGAATTCCAGCGCCGCACCGAGGAGCTCGTGGAGCTCCAGCTCGCGCTGGATCTGTCGACGGGATCCGAACGTGACCGGCTGGCGTCCGCGCGGGCGATCGCCGAGCGCACGGATCGCACGTTGTCGCTGCACCTGAACCTGGCGCCATCCGATCCCGGCGCCGCCTCGCTGGCCGCGCTCGTGCTGCTCCAGCGCAAAGGGAGGGTCCTCGACGCGATGACCGACACGCTGACCGCCGTCCGGCGGCACGCGGACGCGCGCGACATTGCGATCCTCGACGAGCTGCACGTCACGACGACGAAGCTGGCCGACGCGGCGCTCAAATTGCCGATGGGCCCCGCTCGGCAGCAGGCCATCAAGGATCTCGAGGCCCGCAAAGAGCACCTCGAACAGGAGCTCAGCGCGCACAGCAACGAGTTCCGCGCGCAAACGCTGCCCGTGACGCTGGAAGCCGTGCAGGCGGCGATTCCCGAGGACGCCGCGCTCGTCGAGTTCGCGGTCTTCCGTCCGTTCGATCCGAAAATCGAGCACAACGCCGAAGCTTACGGTCCGCCGCACTACGCCGCGTACGTCATTCGGCCGCGGCGTCAGGTCGTGGGTTTCGATCTCGGGCTGGCGCAGCCGATCGAGGTCAACGTGAACGCGCTGCGTGAGGCGTTGCGCGACCCGCGCTGCAACGACGTCTCCCGCAAGGCGCGGGCGATCGACGCCAGGATCATGGAGCCCCTGCGCGCGGCAATCGGCGGCGCGACACGGCTCCTCGTCGCGCCGGACGGTGCCCTCAATCTCGTGCCGTTCGACGCATTCGTCGACGAAGGCGGCCAATACCTGATTCACCGGTACGCGATCACGTATCTCACGAGCGGCCGCGACCTGCTGCGCCTGCAGGTGCCGCGCGCCAGCCAGTCCCGTTCGATCATCGTCGCGAACCCGCTGTTCGGCGAGCCGGCGCGTGCTGCCGCGCCGAGCGCCGGCGGGACGCGATCCGCCGAGCCTGGCTCTGGTCCCGGCGGCATGTACTTCGCCCCGCTGCCGAGCGCGACGCTGGAAGCGCGCGCGATCAAGGACCTTTTTCCGGACGCGACGCTCCTCACCGGCCGTGACGCCACGGAATCACGGCTGGCGACGCTCAACGCGCCGCGGATGCTCCACATCGCGTCGCACGGCTTCTTCCTGAAAGACGCGTCGGCGGTCGCGAATCCGCTGCTCCGGTCGGGCCTCGCCCTCGCGGGCGCGAACCTGCCGGGCGCGGCCGGCAACGACGGCGTCCTCACCGCGCTCGAAGCGACTGGCCTCAATCTATGGGGCACCAAGCTCGTAACACTGTCGGCGTGCGACACCGGCGTTGGCGAAGTGCGCAACGGCGAAGGGGTGTACGGCTTGCGCCGCGCGTTCGTGCTGGCTGGCACGGAGACGCTCGTCATGAGCCTCTGGCCCGTGAGCGATCGCATCACGCGCGAAACGATGACGACCTACTACACCGGGCTGCGCGCGGGACTCGGCCGCGGCGACGCGCTGCGGCACGCCAAGCTGGCGGTGCTCGAGCACAGCCAGTGGTCGCATCCGTACTACTGGGCCAGCTTCATCCAATCGGGTGAGTGGGCCAACCTCGACGGCAAGCGCTGACCAGACCGTTCATTCGACGGGTTCAGGAACTCACCGCACGTCGAACGGAAGCGTCATGCGCTCTGGCGTCGGTGACTTGTCGATCTGCGTAAATGAGTCCACGTCGAACGGTCGCCCGACCTTGTTCCCCATCGGGTCCTCGAGGATCGAGAGGACCACGAGATCGTAGCGTCCCGATGACCACGCGGCGCGAGGCGTGAAACGCCATTCGGTTTCGCCGGCGCCGACCGCGATGTCGCCCTCGATCGCGGTGTTGCCCGTGGCCACGCCCAGCGCGCGTTGCAGCAAACCGTGGTCGAGCGGCTTGGGGAACGTGACGACGACCGGGTTGCGCGTGCCGGCGGCCGGAGGCTGAATCCGCCAGTCTTCCAGCCGGATCGGCGCCATGTCCACCGGACCCACCGCAAACGTGTGCTGAAACGGCGAGGCGAGCGGCTGGCCGCTCGCGTCGCGCCAACGCGGATCCACAGCGATCTTGAATCGATGTCCCGGCACGAGCGCGCGGCCGAACAGGTCGTTCGGCAGGATGCCGCGCTTCACGCGGCCCGGATCGAAAAACACCGTGTAGCGCCGGCCGTCAGGACTCCAGAAGTCGACGTCCAGCGCGAGAAACGCGTCCTTCACCTCCTGGCCCTTCTCGTCGAGCAGCTTCAGGAAGTCGCGGCCGTGCTCGCGCGCCATCGGCGCGGAGAACTCGAGATAGACCCGCAACAGATTCTCCGGCAGTGTGTCGGCGCTCGGCAGCATGCGCACGACGGTCGTCGTCGGCGTGCGGGCCTCTGCCCGCAGCGCCACGGCCAGCCGCACGGGCGCCGCCGCGCGAGGCGACGGCAGCTGCGCTGGATCGAACGTCGCGACGTAATTGCGCCCGAGATCGAACGGATACGTCGGCGTGAACTCGAGAGACGACGAGGACACTGCGTAGCGCCCGACGATGGTGGGCGCGTCCGGCGACGCGGCGTCGACGGCCACGCGCAGCAGGCGCGGCCACGCCGGGTCGTCAGCGCGCCAGCGCCCGAGTGACGAGAGCTCGGACGACGACAGTCCGCTCACGCGAACGAGCGCGGGTGACGAAGACGTTGCGGGGATGAGGGCGATCGAAAGAGGACCGGCGGCCCCGCCGCACGCGCCGGCGAGGGCGAGTGCGACGAGCGCCGCCAGTCGAAGTGCCCGAGGCACTACGGCAGGACCACCGCCTGGAGATTCACGACGCCGTCAGCCCGCGACAGCGTCACCGAGTGCGTCGCGTCCAGCAGATCCAGCTGGAACACATTGGCCATCGTCGCGATCTTCTCCGCCGGGATGCCGGCCGTGCCGTTCACCGGGTTCGTGAGGGCCGACGCCGAGCCGAACTGGTCGGTCGAGATCTTGAGGATGCCATGGCGCGTGTTGGCCATCAGCACGTACTCATGGCCATCCTTCTTGTAGAGGACCATGTCGATCGGCTGGTTGCCCGCGCCGAGCTCGGCGATCGTCGTGCCGCGCACCTTCGCGCCCGGCTTGAGGTCGGCGATCGGGAAGCGCACGAGCGGCGTGCAGGTGTAGCCGGCGATGAACGATGTCTGGCCGTTGGTCTGGTTGGTGACGAACGTCAGAATCGGCGCGTTGGTCTCGAAGCGCGCGTGCGACGTGTGCCAGATCTCGACGCTCGTGCCCTGGTCCGCCTTCGCGAACGGGTACGGAATCGCCCAGAACTTCGACGAGAACTCCTCGTTCGAGAGACCAGTCACGTAGAGCTTGCCTTCGACGAGCGCCATCCGCGTGATCGACTGCGACCGGTTGCTGCGGGCGCCGGAGGAGGCGGCCGGCGGGTTCGGGAGCGTGACGCTCGTGAACTTCGCCTGGTCGAGCGAGACGACGTCGAGCTTGCCCGCGCCGTCGACGCGGACGAGCGCCGGCTGCGCGGCATCGCCCGTGCCGCGCATCACGGACACGTACGTGTTGTGAGTCTTCGGGTGCACGGCTATGTCGCGGATCGCGATCTGCGCGGCGTCGGTGCCGACGAGCGCGGCGATCTTCTGATCGAGCGCCGGCACGTCTTTCGTGCCGGCAGCGCCGGTGCCGGCGCCGAGGTCAATCGCGAAAATCGTGGCGGCCGACGGGTCAGCGGCGAAGAGCGTGCCGTCGGCGCCGAACGCGAGGGTGCCGATGGACGTGAGTGACGGGCCGAGGGACGGCCTCGCGAAGAGCGGGACCGAAGTCGTGGCCGCCGCAAGGGCGAGCACGAGGGCCAGCTTCAACAGGGTTTTGTGCATAGGGGGTGATATTAGACCAGAGGTTCCAAGGGGTTCCAGGGGACTCGAGGTTCCAGGGGGGTTCCTCGCGTCGGCGCGTCATGAACCCCAAGGAACCCCAGTTCTTATCTCTTCACTACGTCCACGATCCCCACGTCAATGTACTGCCCCCCGGTCGTCTGGTGGCAGTGCACCGAGAACGTGTTGTGGCCCGGTTTGAGCGCGGCGCGGGCCTCGGGGGTCATCGGCACGAATTCGTAGTCGGTGGAGTAGCCAGTGACCTTCAGCGCCAGCACGCCGTTGACGTAGATCTCCGCGTCCTCGTCATGGTGGAGGAGGAGCTGCGGATTCGTGGCGGCGAAGCCCGCCGGCAGATCGAACGACCGTCGCAGCCAGATGTCCGGGGTGGTCCAGTTCGTGCGCACTACGCTGCCGGGCGTATTGCGTGTGCCGAAGCCGCCTGGCCCGATCGTCCACGACGCGTCGTCGAACGCCGTGGTCATCCACGCATCCGCGGGCGCAGTCGTCGTGTAGCGCCAGTCGGCGGGAGTGTCGCGCGATGTCTCGAGGATTGGCCTGATAATCGGCGACGGCGTGAAGAGCGCGAGGTTCGCGGCGCGCACGCGCGCCTCGTCGGGCTTCACGACCGCGCGGTCGTAGGTCATCAACCCGTTGACCTCGATCTCGACGTCCGTTGTCTGTGTGTAGACCGCGGCCGAAAGTCCCGGCGATCCGAGCAGCGGATGCAGGCGTGTCAGCAAATCGACATAGGCGTCGGTCAGCTCGGCTTGCGAGGTGAACCCGCGATAACTCCAGTTCGCCTGGCTCTGCCACGTGTGGCCCGCGAGCGGGAGCCCGAGCCCACCGAACTCGCCGAGTACCGCCGCGCGCGACGGCTCCGTCTTCGGCGCGCCGGGGCCCGGATAGCGATGCACGTCGCTGACGTCGCCGACCGCGGCGTCCGTCCATCCGCTCGCGTTGTCCACGAGCCGACTCGGATCGTACGACTTGATCCACTGCACGATGCGCGGCGTGTCGTACTGGCCCCAGCCTTCGTTGAACGGCACCCACATCACGATGCTCGGGTGATTGCGCCGCTCGTCGATCATTTCCTTGAGCTCGGCCTCGAACTGTCGCGTCGACTCATCGCTGCGCGCGCCGCGCACGACCGAGCTCGGCATGTCCTGCCAGACGAGGAGTCCGAGCCGGTCGGCCCAGTAGTACCAGCGATCGGGCTCGACCTTGACGTGCTTGCGCGCCATGTTGAAGCCGAGCCGCTTCGTGACGTCGATGTCCGATCGCAGCGCCTCATCGGTGGGCGCCGTGTAAAGCCCGTCTGGCCACCAGCCCTGGTCGAGCGGGCCCACCTGGAAGCGCGGCGTGTTGTTGAGGCAGAGGCGCGTGATGCCCGCGGCGTCCTTGCAGAGCGACGACTTACGCATCGCGAAGTACGACGTGACCTCGTCTGACGTGCCGGCGCCGCCGCGATACGCGAGCGCGACCGTCAGCGTGTACAGCGTCGGAGATTCAGGCGACCACAGTTTCGCATTTCGGACCGGGATGTCGAATGTCTCGCCGGGCCGGCCGTGGACTTCAGCGAGCGCGCGGGTGCCATCGTACGCGACAGCGAGCACCTGAGTGTCTGCTGTCGCTCCGGCGGACGCGATCGCGACACGGACGACGCCGGCGTCGATGTCCGGGATGATCGTGAGCGCGTCGATCGCGACGCTGGCGACCGGCTCCATCCAGACCGTCTGCCAGATGCCGGTGACCGACGTGTACCAGATGCTGCGCGGATTCGCGACCTGTTTGCCTCGGGGCTGCGTCCCGGCGTCCGTCGGATCCCAGACGGCGACGACGAGTTCCTGCGTGTCGGTGTCTTTGAGCGCGCCGCTGAGATCGACCGTGAGCTCGTCGTATCCCCCGCGGTGTGTGGCGAGCTCCCTGCCGTTGAGGTAGACCGTCGCTTCCCAATCGATCGCGCCGAAGTGCAGCAGCGTACGCCGCGTGCGCCACGCCCGCGGCACGTCGAACCTCCGGTGATACCAGAGGCGATTCGTCTCGCCGACCTTCTTCATCACGCCCGAGAGGGCCGACTCGACAGGGAACGGCACGAGAATGCGGCCGTCGAACGTCGACGGCGCGGTTTCCGCGCGCGGCCGGATCGCGTAGTCCCACAGGCCGTTGAGATTGAGCCAGTCGCGCCGGACGAGCTGCGGTCGTGGATATTCGGGGAGCGGATGGTCGGGCGAGACGTCCGCGGCCCACTTCGTCATCAGCGGTCCGCTTGCGGGCTGCCATTGATCGGACGCGGCGCCGAAGGCGCCGAAGCCGAGCAGAACGGTCAAGACGATCAGCAACATCGGGCGGCCGGGGGCATCATAACGCGCTACGATGGCGCGGATTCCGATGTCTCGCTTCGCCCTGTCCGGGCTGGTGGCGGCCGTGCTGCTTGCCGCGGGCCTTCGCCCACAGCCTGCCGCGCCGGCCTACGAGATCTACGCCGTCCGTTTCGCGGATGTCTCCTACTCGGTCGCGAATCTCGTCGCGGGCGCCGAGCGTGGCCGCTCCATCGACATCGCCTTCACGATATGGGTCGCGCGCGATCCGGCCAGCTCGCGAATCGTCCTGGTCGACGCGGGGTTCTACCGCGACACGTTTCTCCAGCAGTGGCACCCGAATCACTTCGTCAAGCCGAGCGACGCCTTGACCCAGGGGCTCGGCATTGCGCCCGACGCGGTCACCGACATCATCGTGTCGCACTCGCATTGGGATCACGCGGATGGCGTGGATCTGTTTCCGCGCGCGAAGGTGTGGATCCAGAAAGAAGAGTACGAGTACTACGTCGGTGCCAACGGCGAGGTGTTGCATCGCGGCGGCGTCGACGCAGAAGACGCGAAGATGTTGGCTGCGCTCAACGCCTCGGGCCGCGTTGAGCTCGTCGACGGCGACGATCGCGAGATCCTGCCGGGCATCCGCGTCTACACGGGCGGCAAGCACACCTTCGCGTCGCAGTTCGCCAGTGCAGCGACGCGCGCTGGCACAGTCGTCCTCGCCTCGGACAACGCGTATCTCTACGAGAATCTCGAGAAGCACCTCGCCATCGCGCAGACGCTCGACGCCGCGTCGAACCTCGCCGCGCAGGAGCGCATGCTGAAAGTGGCCGCGGCGCCGCGGCTGGTGATTCCCGGACACGATCCGGCGGTGTTCGAGCGCTTTCCGGTCGTGAAGCCTGGCGTCGTGCGAATCGATTGACGGGCGCGCGCCAGTGGTGACTACATCATGCTAGAATTGTAGTCACATGACCATCGGTGTGCGGGACCTGAAAGCGAATCTGAGTGCGTGCTTGAGGCGCGTCCAGGCCGGCGAGCGGCTGACCGTGACCGATCGCGGCCGCCCGGTCGCCGTGTTGGCGCCGGTCGACACACCCGCGTCGGTCGACTGGGTCCACGCCATGGTGGAGAAAGGCCGGGCGAGGTGGGGCGGCGGCAAGCCTGCCGGGTTGGCGAAGAGGATCAAGGCTCGTGGGAAACCGTCGTCCCTGATGGTCATCGAAGACCGCCGATGACTGTCTACCTCGATACCAGCGACCTCGTGAAGCTGTACATCGACGAGCCGAAGGCCGACGAGATCCACTCCCTCGTTGCGGACGCGGCGGTCGTCGTGACGTCGGTCATCGCTTACGCCGAGGCGCGCGCCACCTTTGCGCGGCGCCGGCGCGAGCGGCTCATGACACCGTCGGAGATGAAGGCGGCGATCCGGCAGCTCGACGTGGACTGGCGGCGTTTCGTCATCATCGACGTCAATGACCAGCAGGGCCGTGCCGCGGGATACCTTGCCGATGCTCACGGCATTCAAGGCTGCGACGCCGTGCATCTTGCCGCGTTCGAGGATGTCCTGGCCAATGCCGACGACGAGGACGTGCGATTCTCGTCGGCGGATGCACGACTCGTGCGAGCGGCTCGATCGCTCGGCTAGAGCGAACCCGTCAGCGACGGGTGGATGAACGTGGGCTTCGACGGGTTCGCGCGGTAGTTGCGGTACTTGACGTACTCGTACGTCAAGATGCACGAGAACGGGCAGGCGACCCACACGAACACCGCTTCGATCGGAAACGGCCACGAAGGCTCCCGCGTCCAGGCGTTCACGTAGAGTCCGAGCATCGCTGACGGCTTGTAGCCCCACCAGTGCCGCGGCACCGCCAGCGTCGCTTCCCAAATCAGCGACGTCAACAGTACGTACAGCGTCGTCACGCCGAACGCGCGCCAGTTGACGTGCGCTCGCATGCATGAAAACAGCAGCACCGCCGGGGCGAGCGCCAGCACTACGAGAAAGGTGTAGTACGCGGGCACGGGACCCGTCCCTTCCGGGTTGTGGCGGAAGACCAGAATGCCGGCGACGAGCATTACGATCGCGAGCGCGGCCGCGAGGACGGACACTGACACCACTCGGCCGGCGGCATCGCCTGCCTCGTACCGCGGCGTGTAGTCCGCGAGCCAGTACTCCGACGCCCAGCCATAAACCAGCAGGATCGCGATCGGCGCCATCGCGTAGAAGAGGAACTCTTCGTACGGCACGTGCACGCCAAATCGCGCGATCGTGAACCAGCCGATGTACTGCGCCTGCGGGGACTCGTCGAACTGCAGGATGCGTTGTCCGAACACGCAATCGAGCAGGATACCGAGCCCGACGATGCCGCCGGTGGTCGCGAGCATGGCGGACCGGCGCCGGCCGCCGGGATCGGTGTACTCGAGGAACCGCGGCAGCAGGATCAGCGTGGGCACGAGCCAGAAGAGCAGGCTCTGGAAATAGGTGAGCCGCGATCGGCTGTCCAGCAAGAACGGCGCGACCCACGAGATCAGGAACAGCCAGAGCCAGTCGAGATCCCGAACTCGCTTGAAGGACAATACACTCGCCATGTCAGGTGAACGCGGGGGAGCGCGAAGAGTATAGGCTCTACGGATGCTCAAGGACATCCTTGACGGCTTGAAGCTGGTGGCGGAAGGCATCAAGAACGTCCGTGCGATTGCCGAGGCCGTCAAGGACGGCGAGGCCTACGTCCGCGTGCATCACCCGGACGTGCAGGCCACGCTGCGCGCGCTGCTCGGCGAGCTCGAGAAGAGCCTGATGCTCGTCAAGCAGGCGAGCGCGGTCCTGACGAATTTCCGGTTTGCCGTGTCGACCGACGGACAGAGCGCCGAGCTCGCGCGATTCAACGACTACTTCATCAAGGCGAAGGCCGACGAGCAGTATCTGCGCAAGAACATCGAGGACCTGCGCACGCACTGCAGCAAAGTGCGCGCGCAGGCGAGCCTGATCGCCGGCGGCGCGGGCCTGCCGGCGTTCCTCAAGCTGTTCGGCTACCTCGGATTGCGATCAGCCGACCGCGAGAAGGAGCTCGCGGACAAGCTCGACAAGCTCGCGTACGAAGACTTCGCGGTCGCCAACAGCGCGCAGAAGATGCTCGACTGCCTGACTGCGGCGCTCAAGGATGTGCAGGACGCGCTCGGTACCGGCGGCGCGATGTATCCGCAGAACGTGCGGTCGGCCGCCGCGCTCCTGGGGCAGCTCGGTCCCGCGTTTTCCGACATGGAAGAGCTCGCGTCGGACGGCGTGCGCGATCTCCGCTCAGTCGTCGAAGAGCTCGTCTGACCATGCCACACCTCCTCGAGCCGGCTGCCAGCGCGCGCGCCAAGTGCCGCGGCTGCGGCGAGCGCATTGCCGCGGGCGAGCTGCGCTTCGGCGAGCGGCTGCCAAATCCGTTCGCGGACGCGGAAGGCGGCGAGATGACGCACTGGTTTCACTTGACGTGCGCGGCATTTCGGCGTCCCGAGGCGGTGATCGAGACGCTCGAGTCGACGGACGTGGCTGTCGATCGCAAAGAGGAGCTCCTGCGCGAGGCGAAACTCGGCGTGACTTATCGCCGGCTGCCGCGCGTGAACGCCGCGGCGCGGGCCGCCACGGGCCGCGCGACCTGCCGGCACTGCCGCGAGGCGATCGTCAAGGACGCGTGGCGGGTTTCGCTCGTCTACTACGAGGACGGCCGCTTCCTGCCGTCAGGGTTCGTGCACCTGCCATGCGTTGCCGCGTACTTCGAGACGACCGAGGTCATGAGCCGCGTGAAGCATTTCTCGCCGGGGCTCTCCGAGGCCGATCTCGAGGAGATCGGGTCGCAGATAGGCGTGTCGTAGTCGTACGGTCGTACGACGATGGTCAGAATTCACCCTTTCCTCACGTCTCGCTCACGACTTGCCGCAGCGGTGTCGCTAGTCTGGCCCTGGAGGGAGTCATGGGCCGAATGACCACGTGGGCGCTCATCGGTGTTCTGACGGTCAGCGGCGGGTGCGCGTCTGGCGAGATGGTGATCGACGTGCACGCGCCGAGCGAACAGACGCGCGCGTCGATTGGAGACTGGAGCCGGCTCCACGGACTGTCTGCCGGCGCCGAGGTCCTCGTCGACGTCGACGAGTCGGACATCCGTTTCGGCAGGGTCTCGTCGATTTCAGATACCGACCTCAAGCTGACGGGCGCGCCGCCGATTCCTCGCGCATCGATCAGCCGCGTCAGGCGCGTGCAGTCGCTCAGCAGGCTGCGCGCCGGCAAAGGCGCGGCGATTGGGGTAGGCCTCGGCCTGCTGACGCTCGTCGCGACCGCCGGGCTGGTCTGGCAACCACTCGTCGGCTATCCGCTGCTCGGCGGGTGGATCGGCTCGGGATCGGCGATTGGCGTGACGCGCCAAACGGTCGTATACCAGCGGCGGTAGGCCCGGGCGCTACTTCGGCGCCTTGAAGATCGCGTCGTCGATGGGCGCGTTGTGCTTGACCTCGGTCAGATGAATCGTCGCGATGAACATCGACGTCGCCTGACGAATCGTGAACGGCCGCTTGACGCCATCGACCGCGCGGAAGTCCGCGAAGGTCACTTCGACTTCGAGGGGGCCCTGTGGCATCTGGCGCGTCGCGACCTGACGCACCAGCAAGCCGGACGCGACATCGAAGTACAGCTTGACCGGCGATCCCTCGGCCGGCGTGGCTTCGACGAGATAGGCGTCGCTGTCGTCCACCTTCTCGCGACCCTTCACGACCATCGTCGGATACAGCTGCTTCATCTTCAGCTCGCGCCCAAAGGTGGCGCCGCGCTTCGCTTCGGCAAGCTCGACGCCGTCCTTCTGGCGAAAGCCGTTGGCCGGATCGTCGGACCAGCCGGTGGTGCCGTCGTAGCCTTCGCGCTGCTGGCCGACGCCGGCGAGGTCCACGACCGTCAGTGCCTTGTCGGGCGCCTTCTGGATCAGCTCGACCGTCCCGGAAATGTTGACGGCGGGAATGTCGATCGTGCCTTTGCCGCTGATCGAGGTGATCTTCTCAATGGCCGCGCGGCCACCCGCGCCGGCGATGTACTTGTCGAGAATCTGATCGATCGTCGGCAATGACGCCGTCTGCGCGCGCGTGTGCGCGCCGGCGGCGACGATCGCGATGGAGAGAAAAAGTCCAGCACGCAGCAGATGTCGTCTGATCACGTGACACCCCTTTTCTGTCAGTCTACACTGTCACGCTCTACGCAGTCCGCGCCGAGGCACCGCCATGGACATCCAATTGAGCCTCGACGCGCCCGACACCCTGGTCGTGCACCTGCGCGAAGGCTCGGAACAAACGACGATTGCCGTGCATCCGGCGCGGGCCGGCGTGCGGTCGCTCCTCGCAGCGGTCGACGCCGCGCTCTCGACGGGCTACGGCGAGTGCTTCTGGCCCGGATCGCCGGGCGGGCAGTACTGGTGGATGTTCAAGCGTGACGCGGAGTCGCTCGAGACGATCGCGATGTGGACGCGCGGCGGCGCGAGCCTCTGGGAGCACACATTCCGCGCAACCGACGGGGCGATCTGGTTTCGCGACCGCCTGCAGGCGGAGGTCGATCGGTTGCAGCTCGGCGATTGGCAGTAGGTGCCACCCGACGCCAGTTGACGGGCAGGTATCGCAAGTGCATGATAAGTGCATGGCCGTGAAGACCATCACCATCGACCTCGAAGCCTATGGATTGCTCGCCCGCGAGAAGGCGGAGGGACGATCGTTTTCGGACGTTATCAAGGCCCACTTCGGGCCGGCGCCCACGGCCGGCCGGTTTCGCGCGCTCGCGAGGGCGACCCACATGAGTGAAGATGCCCTCGATGCCGCGGAGCGGCAGGTCCGCGCGCGGCGCGCCGATCGTGCGCAAGTGCCGGGGCGGTGATCCATCTCGACAGCTCGTTGCTGATCGACCTGCAGCGCGAGACCGCCCGCGACCGGCCCGGTCCGGCGTTCGACGCACTGGAGGCGATTGACGATGACGAAGTCCTCGGCGTGTCGGTACACGTTCTATGCGAGCTGCGCGTTGGCGCGGAGTTGTCGCGGAAGCCTTTGCGCGAGCACGACGCGCTCGACCGGCTGCTCTCCGGGCTGTTGATCCGGTACCCGGACAGGCGCTTCGTGCCCACGTACGCGCGTCTCCTCGCGTCGATTGAGCGGAGCGGGCGATCGATCGCCGCCATGGATCTGCTCATCGGCGCAGCGGCCATCGTCGACGACGCCGCCCTCCTCACGCGCAACGTGAAGGACTTCTCGCGCGTGCCCGGCCTTCGCGTGCTGGGGTACTGACTACTTCTTCGCCGGGGCGCGGCGCCGCAGCTCGTCGAACCAATCCGTGACCACGGCGAAGATCGCACCCGTGCCCGTCGGCGACGCCTGTTCGACGAGGAAATGCTCACCGTCCGGCGCGACGTCCCACGTCGTGCCTGGCGAATACCGGAAGAGCTCCTTCGGCGCGCTCATCGTAAACGTCGGTGTGGTTTGCACCGTGACCGACATAAGTCCGGAGTTGCCCGGTGCGGCTGTCCAGTAGACCAGCTCGTGGCCGTTGCGTGTCCACCGTGGATAATGGCCGCTCGCCGTCGACACGCGGACTTTGGCGCCCGGCCCAGGAAATGGCTGAACATAGACTTCAGCGGTGCCCGTGTCGATGGAGGTGAACGCCACCCATCGGCCGTCAGGTGACACCGTGGCTTGGCCGTCCGACACATTTGGTTCGCGCAGGGGACGCGGTTCCTGAGGAGCGCCGGCCGGTCCGCCGAGCGGCAAGAGCATGATCGTGGCCTTGGACGCCGTCGGTGCGGTGTAGAGGAGCGTCTTACCGTCGGGCGTGAAGGACGTCGCGATAGGCCGCGTATCGGCAGCGATGACGAGCTCAGGCTGGCTGCTGCCGTCGGCGAGGACCGAGTACAAGCCGGCCTTCCCATCCTTCGTGCCGCTATAGACGATGCGCGTACCGTCCGGCGACCAGATCGGAAAGTCGCTCTCGCCCCCAAACGTGAGGCGGGTGAGCGTGGTGCGCGCGAGATCCGCGACCCACAGGTCGGTGTTCTTCGAATCGTGGATGCCGTTCACCACGCGGTTGCCATCCGGCGACAAGCGCCCGGTCGCCCAATCGCGGCGCACTTGTCCCGGAATCGGCTGCGGCGTGCCTCGCCGATCCACCCACGTGAGCAGCGTGCCTTGCGCATCGAGGGCTTCGGAGTAGACGAGCAGGCCGTTCTGCGAAAACGTGTAGTCGCCGGTGCCTTGCGGTCCGACCGTCGAGATGTCCTCGACGACGGGCACCTCCGGACCGTTCGTGGTCATGCGGGCGAGATCGAATGGCACGGCGAAGAGCGTGGCATCACGGACGAACGTCAGATGGCCGGTCGGGACGTACCGACCGTTGTTGCCGCCTCGTGCGACCATGCGGTAGGCGCCGCTTTTCAGATCGAGCACGGCAAACTGCGGGCTGTCTGGCGAGTCCGACGCGACGGTGAAGAGCAACGACCGGCCGTCCGGGAGAAACTGCGGCCGCGTGTGCGATTTTTCGCCCTTGGCGGCGTCGAGTTTCGTGAGCGGCGCCGGCGTGCCGCCGTTCGCCGAGACACGCATCAATCCCGCACTGCCGGGAAACACGATCGTGTCGTCGTCGCCCCACGCTCCGCCCAGTTGAAAGTTGCCGTCGCAGAGCGTGCTGGACGTGCCGCCCGCGATAGGAATCTTGCGAATCTTCGTCGGCGCGCTGATCGAGCTGAACGCAATCCATTCGCCGTCGGGCGAAAAGAGCGGCCAGCCGCTGTTCTCGGATCCCGGAAGCGGCTTGGCCTCGAACTGGTCCATCTGCCGGAGCGCCAGGTAGAAGCCCTGGGCGCCCGAGACGGTGTACGCGAGCTTCGTGCCGTCGCGCGAGAGCGCCACGAAGCCGGAGAGATCGCTGATGGGGTACTTCGAGCGCGTCACGTTCCTGCCCGACGCGGCGGGGCGCGCCCACGTTGTCCATGCCATCGCGGCTGTGGCGAGGATCGCGAGAGCGGCAATCGCCCACGGGAGCGCGCGCCGCCATGCCGGCACCTGCGGCGGCGCGACGGCGACGATCGATGATGGCGCCGGTTCGATCTCGGGTGCGCCGCTGATCAACTGATCCAGCACGCGCCGCGCCTCGCCGATGTCGCGCAAGCGGTTCTTGGGATCGCGAGCGAGACAATCGCGCACGAGCCCGCGGAGCCGCGCTGGCGTGTCGGCCGGCAGCGCTTGCCAATCGACATCGCGCGTCAGAACCGCGGCCAGCGTGTCTGAGATGTCTTCGGCCTCGTAGCCGCGGCGGCCGGTCAGCATTTCGTACAGCACGACGCCGAAGGCCCAGATGTCCGCGCGGCGATCGACGGGCCGGCCCTTCGCCTGCTCGGGCGCCATGTAGGCGGCCGTCCCCATGATGACGCCCATCTGCGTGGCGCGCGCAGTGAGCGTGGGCGAGTTCATCACGTCCGATGCACCGCTCGCGTCCTCGGGCGAAAGCGCCTTCGCCAAGCCAAAATCCAGCACCTTCACGGCGCCATCGTCGCGGACCTTGACGTTCGCGGGCTTGAGATCGCGATGGATGATGCCGCGCTCGTGCGCAAACTCGAGCGCTTCGGCGATCTGGCGCGCGATCGACAGCACCTGATCGGGCGCAAGGCGGGAGGCCCCAGGCATTGGCTGCTGCACGCTGCCCGTGCCTGGTGCCTTGCTCTTCTTGCCTGATGCCTGATCCGGAACGCCTGTTGCCTGGGGCCTCTGGCCTGATCCCTGGGCCCCCCGGTCGGACTCTTGGGGCCTGGTCGTGCGGAGCAACTGGTCGAGCGTTTGCCCTTCGACGAGCTCCATCACCAACGCGTGCGTCGGTCCGGAATCTTCGAAGCCGTAGATCGCCGCGATGTTGGGATGGTTGAGCGCCGCGAGCACTTGCGCTTCGCGCCGGAAGCGCGCCAGCCGATCGGGATCGCCCGCCACCGACGCGGTCAGCACCTTCAATGCGACGTCGCGTGCAAGCTTGCTGTCACGGGCGCGATAGACCTCGCCCATGCCGCCGGAGCCAAGAAGCGACACGATTTCATAGGGCCCAAGCCGGCTGCCGGCGGTGAGGGGCATGGGCCGGCAGTGTACGACAGGTACGACCGGTACGACCCGTTACTCAACTCGCAATGCGTCCAGCGGATCGATCCGGTTCGCGCGGAGCGTCGGAATGATCCCTGCGGTCACCGCGACGAGCAGCAGCACGCCGGCGACGATCCCGTACACCAGCGGGTCCCGCGGAGACTCGTCGAAGAGCAGCGGTGCGACGAAGCGGCTGGCGGCCAACGCGACGATGCTGCCCGCGACGACGCCAATCGCCGCCATGCCAAGGCTGCCGCGAAGGATGAGCCGCGCGACATCGCCCCGCCGTGCGCCAAGTGCCAGGCGCACCCCGATCTCGTGCGTGCGATCGGCCACCAGATACGACATCACGCTGTAGATGCCGATCGCGGCGACGAGCAGCGCCAGCAAACCCGAAAGCGAAAAGATCGCCGCGCCGATACGCCACGGTTTGACCTGCGGATCGACCGCTTCCTGAATCGTCGTCAGGCTGACGAAGCGGATGCTTGCGTCGTACTCGACGAGCACGCGCTTGATCGCGGGTCCGATCGCCGCGTTCGCGCCTGCGGAGCGCGCCAGCAGCACGGTGCCGCCAAACCCGACCTCCTGGCCGAACGGAATGTAGAAGTGCATGACGGGCGGCTCGCGCAGCTGACTGCGCCGGGTATCGGCCGCGATGCCGACGATGCGCGCGCAGGCCGCGGCATCCTTGCCAACGAACAGGCACTTGCCGATCGGATCGACGCCCGGCCAGACGGTGCGCGCCATCGTGTCGCTCACGATCGCAACGGCCTCGCTGCCGGCGCGATCCTCGGGACCGAACGCGCGGCCACGGAGAATCGGCGTGCCGACGGTCGTGAAGTAGTCAGCGCCGACGGCGCTCAGACTCGGGCCACCCGTCTTCAGGCGCGGCACTTCGTCGAGGCCCGGCACCTTGACCTGCATGCTGAACCGATTGCCGAATGGCGTGCCGATCGCAAGACTGGCGTGTTCCACGCCGGGAATCTGTCGGACGCGAGTCAGGGCGTCGAGCGTCGCCTGACTCCGGCGCGCCCGCTCGGCGGCGAGGGCCGCGGGGTCCTGAATCTGTCCGAGCGGCGCGCGACTCACTTCGACGACCATGACGCGATCCGGATCCACCCCGAGCGCGAGCGTCCGGACGTTCCACAGACTGCGGACGAACAGACCCGCGCCGACGAGCAGCACGACGCACAGCGCCGCCTGCGCAATCGTCAGCGCGTGACGCATCCGCGAACGCTCGCCGCCGCCTTCTCGCACCCCCTGCTTGAGCGCGTCGGTGAGGCTGACCTTCGTCGCGCGCCACGCCGGCAGCAGCCCGACGATGACGCCCACGGCAATGGCCAGCGCGCCCGAGGCCGCGAACACCCGTCCATCCACCGGCGACGTCGTCCAGTCCACCCACGAGAAGATGACCGTGCGCGCGAGCCCGCCCAGACCGTACGCGACGAGCAATCCGCCGGCCGCGCCGGCGCAGGCGAGCAACAGCGACTCGACGAGCAGCAGGCGCACCAGACGCGACCGTCCGGCGCCGAGCGCCGCACGCAGCGCGACCTCGCGCGATCGGCGCAATCCACGCGCGAGGAGCAGGTTCGCGACGTTCGCGCAGGCGATCAGCAGAACGATGAGCGCAACGCCGGACAGCCAGCGAACCACGGTGATTTCCGGCGCCTCGTCACCGGCGTCGTTCGCCGAGATGGGCGCCACCGTCATCCGGCCCTTCGCGACGTACGGCTCGGTGCCGGTGTAGGCACGCTGATGGATGGCCGTCAGCTCCTCGGCAGCCTGCGCGAACGTGACGCCAGGTTTGAGTCGCCCGACGATCGCGAGCCACTGCGCATTCCAGGAGGTCTGCCAGCCCTTTTGCACGGCCGGGCCTCGAAGATTGATCGGCATCCACAGATCCACCGGGCCGAACTGCGGACCAGTGAAGCCGCGCGGTGCGACGCCGATGATCGAGTACGGCGCGCTGCCGATCGTGAGATCGCGACCGATCACGTCGCGGCTGCCACCAAACCAGCGTTGCCAGGCGGCGTAGCCGAGCACGGCCACCCGCGCGGCGCCGTCGGGCCGGTTCTCATCCTCGTTGAAGAATCGGCCGACCAGCGGCTGCACGCCGAGCAGCGGGAACAGCGTCTCGGAGGCATATCCGCCCTGGGCCGCATGCGCCTCGGCGCCGGCGCCGACCACGACCGTGTTGACGGTGTAGCTCGCCACGCGATCGAAGCTCGTCGCGCTCTTCTGCGCGAGGTCGTAGCTCACGTGGCCAAACCCCGACGTCGTGAAGGCGCGCATGCCGTCGGGCTGTGCCGTCAGGTAGAGCCGGACCACGCGATTTGGATCCTGGATGTGCGGTGGCCCGCTCACCAGCAAACGATCGACGATGCCGAACATCGCGGCGTTGGCGCCGATGCCGAGCGTCAGCGCCGCGACGACGAACGCCGTGAACCAGATGTCGCGCCGAAGGCCGCGCGCGGCAAACCGCACATCCTGCAGAAGGCTGTCCATGACATTCCTCCGGGATCGTCGCTCGAGAGGACACGCTTCGAGCCGCATGTCGCGTCGAATCGTGACGAGCGTTGCCGCCGCATCGACGATCACTCCCGCCGCGTCGGCGAGCCGCACGGGGTGCGCGCGATCGAGTGCGGCTGCCGTGTCGAGCAGCTCATCGGAAAACCGCGCACGAAACTCGCGCGGCAGAAAGGCGAGCAGCGCCCGGAAAAGCCGCGTCCTCATGTCAGTCGGGGCCGCTTGCCGGCTTCGGTGAGGCGCGCGGCGCGGACGAGGCGGGACATCCGTTCCACCTCGGCGTCGAGCACGAGCCGGCCGTGCTTCGTCAGCCGGTAGAAGCGCCGGCGAGGATCGCCGCCTTCGCCCGCGGGCGCCTCGCAGGCTTCGATCAGCTCATCGCGCAACAGACGCCGGAGCATCCGGTACAGTGCGCCGGTCTGCAGAACCGTCTCGCCGGCCGATCGTTCGTCGACGTCGCGGATGATGCCGTAGCCGTGGAGGGGCCGTGACGCGAGCGCGAGCAGGATGAAGAGGGCGTCGTTAGCCAGCGGGAGGAACGTGTCGGCGCGCCAGGGACCCGGCATGGGGACACCATACGCCAGCTGTGGACAAAATGTCCACAGTAAGCGCGGGCGGACCTTGAACTCGGAGGCCGGACCTCGGACTCAGGCCCCCGGACCTCTGACGCTACTGAATGCTGCCGATGAGCGTGGGCGGAAACGCGTTGTGGCTCAGCGTGCCGTCGAACGTCAATGCGCCGGTGGCGGCACTGAACATATGCGCGATGACGTGAAACGTGTTGTCGCCGTTGTTCTCGAGCGTGCCGCCGGTGATGATGCCCGTGGCCTTGCCGCCGAAAAACACCTGCAACTGCCACACGCCGCCGGTCAGATTCGCTGGCGGGTCATCGACGCCGGGTAGCGGATCGTGTGTGACGGAGACGGCGATGGTGCCGAGCGCGTGCGGGTTGAGACCGACGTGGCCGGAAAAAATTGCGACGAAAATGGCCGACCCGCAGACGGCCTGCTCGCACAGCTCAATGCCATTCGCGATGCCCGCCACGGGCGAGAGCGAGCTGGCACGAAGAGGCGCTGCGCCAACGAGCAGCGCGACGGTGATCACGAGCCACGAGAATCGTCGAGCCATGATGTCCACCTCCAAGAAAAAGAAGGGGCCATCCTAACACGTGGGCGCGTTTGCCCGGACCACGTCTCTTGGCGCTACACTGACAACGGGAGTGGGAGAGACGATGAGGCATTGGGCGAGCGTGGTTCTTGCGGCCGTGGCCATCGCCCTGACGGCTCCGGTCGTCCATGGTTGGGGCCCCGAAGGCCATCACATCGTCGCGCGGATCGCGCTGGCCCGACTGACTCCCGAGGCCATGCAAGGCGTGCAGGCATTGCTCGGGTCGGACGACTTCGTCGCGGCGGCCACGTGGGCGGATGAGATTCGATCGCAGCGGCCCGAGACCTACAACTGGCACTTCGTCGACATCCCGTTCGGGGAGATGAAGTACGACGCCGTGCGGGACTGCAAGCCGACGCCCCAGGGCGACTGCGTCGTCGCCCAGCTCGAGCGTGCGCGCAAGGATCTCACCGACGCCTCGCTGTCGCAGGACCGGCGCAAAGAGGCGCTGAAGTGGCTGATTCACCTCGTCGGCGATCTGCACATGCCGCTGCACGCGATCGACAACCACGATCGCGGCGGCAACGACGTCTTCGTCAACCTCGTCGGGCAACCGCCTCCGGATCCAGGCATTCGTGTCAACCTGCACGGCGTGTGGGACACGCGGCTCATCGCGATCCGCAACCCGGACGAGGCGTCGTACGTCGAGTCGCTCACGACGGCGTTCAAGGGGCAGCAGCTGTTCGGGACGCCGATCGACTTCACGACGTGGGCGGAGCAGAGCCATCAGATCGCGGTCGAGTACGTCTACACCTATCCCGGCTTCACCCCGGGCGCACCGCCGACCCATCCCATCGATCTGTCGAAGGACTACCAGAACGCAGCCTCGCTCGCCGTTGACCACCAGCTGGAGCTCGCCGGGGTCAGGCTGGGGGCCGTGCTCAACGCGGCGTTCCGGGTGCGCTGACCCGCCTTCGCCGCTTCGCGGCTTCGGCGAGGCAGGCCCGCGGAATCTGTCGAACCCGCGGAACGCGCCGAGCCCGCGGCACCTGTCGAACCCGCGGAACCTGCCGAACTCGCGGAACCGACGCCAACTATTCGTCTTCTTCTCTCGTCATACTACGCGTCCCTACATGTAGCGAGGCGCGTCATGTTCAGTCCGGAGCTCAAGAAGGGCAGCATCGAGATGCTGGTCCTGTCGCTGGTCGAAGCGCGGCCGCGGCACGGGTATGAAATCGGCAAGCTCATCGAATCGCGGTCAGGCGGGCGGCTGACGTTTGCGCTGCCGACGCTGTACCCGACCCTGCTCCGGCTCGAGAACCGCGGCTGGCTGAAGGGGCGCTGGGTGGAGAAGCCGGGCGAGCGCGAGCGGTGCTTCTATCGCCTCACGCCGCAGGGCCGGCGGGTCCTGGCCGAGCAGCGGGCGACGTGGAAGGTCTACATCGCCGCGGTCAACGACGTGATGGATGCCGGCGATGCGTGACTGGCAGGCGTTTGTCCGGGCGCACCTGAGCCTCGCGGATCTCACGCCCGAGCGTGAGGCCCGCATCGTCCGGGAGATCGCCGCGCAGCTCGAGGATTTCTTTCGCGACGCCATCGCGCGCGGCGCGACCGACGCGGACGCCGACCATTACGCGCGGAAGCAAATCACGGACTGGACGAAGATGGCCGCTGACGTGCGGCGGGCCGACCGCCCGCACCTGCGGCCCGCGACCGATCGGCTGGTGAGTTCGATCGAAGCGCGACCGGGATCGTCTCGAGGAGGCCTGATGTTCGCTCACATTCTGCGCGATTCGCGCTACGCGGTGAGGCAGCTGATCAAGTCGCCGGGCTTCACGCTCGTGGCCGTGCTGACGCTCGCGTTGGGCGTGGGCGCGACGACGGCGATCTTCAGCGTGGTCAACGGCGTGCTGTTGAAGCCGCTGCCGTATCCGAAGCCCGACCGGCTCGTGCGGGTGCACGAGATCGTGCCGCAGTACGGGCAGTTCTCGGTGGCGCCGGCGACGTTTCTCGACTGGCGTCAGCAGAACACGGTGTTCGAGCGCATCGCGACGTACCAAGGCGCGAGCGCGACGTTCATCGGGCCGAATGGTCCCGAGCGGCTGCAAGGCGCGCAGGTGTCATGGGACACGTTCCAGCTGCTGCGCGTGTCGCCCGCGCTTGGCAGCTCGTTCACGGCCGAGCAGGATCAGCCCGGCAAGAACACCGTCATCGTCATCAGCTACGGCATGTGGCAGCAGCGGTTCGGCGGCGAGGCCAGCGTCGTCGGGCGATCGATCACGTTGAACGGCACGCCGGTGTCGATCGTCGGCGTGATGCCGCAAGACTTCTACTTTCCCAATCGCACGGCCGAGTTCTGGCGGCCGGTCGCGCTCAATCCGGCGAACGCGAGCCGCGGCGCGCACTTCCTCGGCGTCGTGGGGCGCCTCAAGCCGGGCGTGGCGATCGAGCGTGCCGGGACGGAAATGAGAGCCATCTCCGAGCGGCTCGCCGTGCAGTATCCCGACGCCAGCGCCGGCGAGTCCGCGCTCGTCGTGGGGCTGCAGGAGCAGATCGTCGGCGCGATCCGGCCGGCGCTGCTCACGCTGTTCGCGGCGGTTGGCGTCGTCGTGCTGATCGCGTGCGCCAACGTCGCCAACCTGCTGCTCGTGCGGGCATCGGTGCGCGAGAAGGAGATTGCGATTCGCACGGCGCTCGGCGCGGCGCGCAGCCGGCTGGCCGGCCAGATGCTCGCCGAGAGTCTCGTGCTGGCCATCGCCGGCGGCTCGCTGGGTGTGCTGCTCGGCTATCTCGCGATCGCGCCGATCCAGACCCTCAGCGCCGGCAGCATTCCGCGGGTCGCCGACGTCCGCATCGATGGCACCGTGCTCGCGTTTGCGGCGATCGCGTCGATCGTCACCGGCATCCTCTTTGGCCTGGCGCCCGCGTGGCAGGCATCGCGCGCCGGGCTGAGCTCGGTGCTCAAGGAAGGCGGTCGCTCGTCCGCCACGTCCGGTGGCCGCTGGGTGCGCAGCGTGCTGCTCGTCTCGGAGGTCGCGCTGTCGATCGTGTTGCTGACCGGCGCGACATTGCTGCTGCGCAGCTTCGACAAGCTCGTCAACGTCGATCCGGGATTCGATCCGACCGGCGTGCTCGCGTTTCAGGTCTCGCTTCCCGGGCCGTCGTACAAGACGCCGGAATCGCATCACACGTTCTTCGACAATCTGATCGGCAGGCTCGAGGCGCAGCCCGGCATGCAGTCGGCCGCCGCCGTGCAGACGCTGCCGCTCCGTGGCAACTACGTGTTGTCGTTCGATATCCGCGGGCGCGCGCCGCTCAAGCCCGGCGACGCGCCGTCAGCGAACTATCGCTTGATCACGCCGCGGTACTTCGAGACGCTCTCGATTCCGGTGCTTCGCGGCCGCGCGTTCACCACGCAGGACTCGGCAACCGGCCAGCACGTCGCGATCGTCGACGAGGCCTTCGTCAAGAAGCATTTCGGGGACGAGAATCCGATCGGCCAGGGCGTGAACATCGGCAACGGGGTCGATGGCTACTACGACATCGTCGGGGTCGTCGGCAGCGCACATTATGGCGGGCTCGATTCGACTGCAGATCCGACGATGTACGTGCCGATGGCGCAGGACGACTTCAGCACGATGTGGGTGCTGGCGCGCGTGAAGGCCGGCGATCCCGCGCAGCTCGCCGGCCCCGCCCGTCAGGCCGTGCGCGACCTCGATCAAGGACTGCCGGCGTATTCGGTCACGCCGCTCGCGACGGTCGTCAGCGACTCGGTCGCGCAGCGGCGCTTCTCGATGTTGCTCCTGGTGCTGTTCGCCGGCGTCGCGCTGTTCCTCGCCGCGGTCGGTCTCTACGGCGTCGTGGCCTACACGGTGAGCCAGCGCACGCGCGAGATCGGTCTCCGCATGGCCATCGGGGCCGAGCCCGGCCACGTGATGAGCATGATCGTTGGCGGTGGCATGAAGCTCGTGCTCCTTGGCGTCACGATCGGTGTCGCGGGCGCGCTGGCGTTCTCACGCCTGGTGCGGACGCTGCTCTTCGACGTGGCGCCGTCCGATCCGGCGAGCTACGCCTTGACCGCGCTGCTGCTGATCGTCGTCGCGGCGATCGCGTGCTACGTGCCCGCGCGACGAGCGATGCGGGTCGATCCGCTCATCGCGATGCAGGTCGAGTAGCGGCGGCGATTTCGTCGTAGACTGGCGGCGCGCAGCGCCAGCATGGTCAAGCAGCCGGTCGCATTGTCGACGACGCTCCAGCTTGGGCCGTCGGCCCGTGACGAATCTGAAGGCATGTCGCCGCAGGTGCTGCGACTCATCCAACAGGACCAGCTTCGCCTGCTTCGTGAACAGGCGACGTCCGCAGGAGTCCTGGCGCTCCTGGCCGGGACCGCCTGGATTATTTCGGAGCTGAAGTTTCCGGGCGTGATGTCTTTCTTGCTCGGGTACCTGACGGTCGTCGGCATTTTCAAGACGGCGGCTGCCGCGCGAGCCTGGTGGATCGTGCGCGGACGCGATCCGGTCGCCGCTGCGGCGCAAGCCAGACACGATCAACAGCTGACTGCTGCCCTGGAGGCTCGGGTCGCTTCCCGCGAGCCGTACGCGACCTACGCCATCGTGGCGTCGTTGGTTGCGATCGCCCTCATCCAAGCGTTCGTCGTCGGGTCGCTGCCACGGACCATCGTGGCTGCGGGGTTGGACAAAGCGAGAGTGGCTGCTGGCGAGTGGTGGCGATTGCTTACCGCGGCATTCCTGCACGGCTCGGGGTACCACCTTTGGGCGAACATCAGCGCGCTGGTGGTCTTCGGTCGCATCGTCGAGGTGTATTCGACGCGGAGCCGTCTTCTGTTGACGTACCTGACGGCGGTCATCGCGGGGGCCCTCGCGAGCTGCTGGCTCCTGCCTCAAACAGCGTCCATCGGCGCGTCGGGCGGCATTCTGGGCCTCGTCGGGTTTACGTATGCGCTGAGCCTCCGGCGACCGGATGACGTGCCGGTCTCGTACGGCCGGGCGGCGGTCGCGACGATGGTGCTGACGGGCCTGGTCGGCGCCGTCGGCTTCCGGTTCGTCGACAACGCCGCCCACGCGGGCGGGGCTCTCGCCGGATTCCTGATTGGCTGGCTGACAGTGCGCCGAGAGCTGCCCCAGGCCGAGCGCACATCGTCGAGATATGAGGATGACCGTGTCGTGGCGGTTGTCGGCGCGCTGGCGGCGGTCGTGCTCGTTGGCGCGGCCGCGAGCACGGCCACGCAGCTCATTGGCGCGCGGCCAAAGCCCGTGACGTCACTACGCGTGGAAGTCAAACCGCGCGGCGACGGACAGTTCGACGTCCTGTTGGAGAAGCTCCGGGACGTGCCGCTCGAAGCCTACTCGCTCAATGTCTACGCGTCGCGATTGCCGCAGTTTCAGCAGTGGCGGGATGAGGCCGGGTCTGAAGGTCCGCAACCTGCGGGGCGCGGCATGATCGCGCCGCACGAACAACGGCTCGTGACCCTGGGGGATCCTGGAAGCCGGCTCGGTTACCCCAGCGTGCAGGCCGTCGCGGCGCTCTTCACCGACGGAAGGTTCGAGGGGTCGTGGGCTGAGTACAACACGATCACCGACCGCCGCGCGGCGGCGGCGGCCGACGCCGATTTCTGGATTGCGGTAATCGATGACGTTCGCACCACCCCGCCGGATCAGCGTGCCGATTTGATCAACTCGAAGATCGGCGAGCGGGCGAGACTCAACAGGTCCAATCGTCGGCCGACCGACGCGGGGGAGACTGCGTTCGTGCTGCATCTGGCGGTTGATACCCCGGATCGCTTCGACGCGGACGTCGAACGTGAACGCGCGCGCCTGGTCGCGCGGCGCGACGAGCTACGCCGCTCAGTCCGTTAGCGCCACGACGGGACTCACGCGCGAGGCGCGGCGCGCCGGAATGCTCATCGCGACGAAGGCGACGAGGGCGAGCGCGACGACGACGGCCGCGATGACCATCGGGTCGAGCGGCGTGACGCCGTAGAGTACCGTCGTCAGCACGCGCCGCAAGGCCACCAGGCCAACGAATCCCAGCACGAGGCCGATCGTCACGATCTTGACGCCCTCGCGCAGGACGAGGGCGAACACTTCGGCCCCCGTGCTGCCGAGCGCGAGCCGGATCCCAATCTCGCGGCGGCGTTGTGCGACGCCGTATGCGAGCACACCGTAGATACCGATCGCCGAGAGCAGCAGCGCCACGACGGCAAAGGCGCCGGCGATCAGCATCGGTACGCGGCGCGACATCAGCGCCTGATCGACGTAGTGCGTCATGCTCTGCACGGCGTAGAAGGGCAGGGCCGCGTCGATCGTCGCGACGCTCTTCCGAATCGAGCCCACGAGGGCGTTGCTCTCGATCGTGGACTTCACCATGAGGCTCAGGCCGGGCTCGGGCGCCTGCGCGAACGGGTAGTAACACGCGCCGACCAGCTTCCTGTCGGTGGCGAGCCCGTCGAACTGCACCTCTTTGACGACGCCGACGACCGTCAGCCACTTGGTGTCGGGCGCAGGCTTCAGCACGTTTTCCGCGCTGTCCGGCTTGTACAATCGGCGGCCCAGGGGATCCTGCCCCGGCCAGAAGTGATTCGCGAGCCGTTCATCGATGACCACGACCCGCTGGCTGGTGGCGGTGTCCTGGCGCGAGAGGAATCGTCCGCGAACGAGCCGCGTTCCCATCGTCTCGAAATACCCGTCGCTGGCCGCGATGATGTTGGGAGAGATCAGCGACTCGTTCTCCTTCATGCGGTAGCCCTCCGCAAGCAGGACCGAGTCGTTGTGGTCGCCGCTCAGCGGCACCGTCGAGGTCACGGCCGCCGACTGCACGCCGGGGATCGCGCGCACGCCATCGAGCAGCCGATCGACGAACTGCACCTGCTGGTCTTCCTTCTCGTACGAGGCCGCTGGCAGCGAAATCGCGCCGGTGAGGACGCCGTCCGGCGCGAACCCGGTGTCGATCTTGAGTACCTGCCGGAAGCTGGCGAGCAGCAGGCCTGCGCCGATCAACAACACGAACGCGATCGTGACCTGCGCGGTGGCGAGGACGCGGCGCACCAGGCTCGTGCCGCGGCTGGCCGTGCCGCTCCGGCCCTCCTCGCGCAGCGCGCTGTTGACGTCGAGCCGCGCGAGGCGAATCACCGGCATCAGGCCGATCGCCAGGCCGACGACGAGCGCGACAGCGAGGATGACACCTGCGCTCCACGGATCGAGCGCGATGTCGTACCCGCGCGGCATGTCGTCGAGCCCGAGCGCGGGCACGAGCCGCAGCGCCCACGAGCCCACCGCGAGGCCGACGATCCCGCCGCCCACC